>OODP01000163.1_pt1 | contig 67916 bp, 57 predicted proteins | sample 1671011 | NCBI WGS metagenome assembly OODP01 (sample SAMN06348113, study PRJEB24527) | human gut metagenome | biome: human gut; feature: ankylosing spondylitis patient; material: feces | host: Homo sapiens | place: China | collected 2015-10
TCATGAAGCAAAGGACGAGATTAGTCAACCAATTGCATGAGCAGTTGTGTATTGCATATCCGTCTTATAAGCAGTTTTTCAATGACATCAGCAGACCCACTGCACTGTATTTCTGGGAGCATTACCCGTCTAGAAAGTATTTGAAGGGTAAGAGTGTGGAAGACCTACGAACAGAACTTGTTCCGGTCAGCCACAATAGATGTTCGACCAAAAACTGTGAGAAAATCTTGGATGCGGTAGCAAGTGACAAGGTAAAAAATAATGCTTACCAAGATGCCAGGGACATGGTGACTCTTAGCATTGTCAGTGATTTACAGCACTATGACAGCCAACTGGCAGAGGTAGACAAGATGCTGGAACAGATGTATAAGATGCTTGGCTGCACGCTTACAACCATTCCCGGTGTAAATGTTATCACAGCAGTGAAGATTCTTGCTGAAATCGGTGATATCAAACGCTTTAGTAATGCTAATAAGTTGGCACAGTTTGCAGGAATTGCACCACTTCATTTATCATCTAGCGGTAAGGGGAAAGATGTAGCTACCAAGCAGGGTAACAGACGATTGCAGGCAACCATTTATTTCCTTGCAATCCAGATGGTGCAGGTATCCTCAAAGGGTACACCGAGAAATTCGGTGGTACGGGCATATTATGAGAAACGTAAGGCAGAGGGAAAAACCAGTCAGCAGGCACTGATTTGCATTTCAAGACGGTTAATCAGTATTATTTATGGAATGTTAAAGCATGGTACGGAATATCGTATGCCAGTGGTGGAAAGTGCTGGCGAAAATAGATAGTGAAAATGGCAAATATGTGATATTATTTTAAGCAGATGAAACAGTCGGCTTTGAGAAGTGTATTCTTTTTTCAGAGGATGGTCATCGGCTTGGATAATTATAAGGGTAAAGAGTCTTTGTCAAGAGTGGTAGTAATTCTCTTTGTGAGCGTTGCATCGGGACAGTCAGTGGAAATCTTGTTTGTATTTAAATCGCCGTTTTGAACGAAAAAAATACAAAAATGTGGAATTTTACCGTTTGAAAAGTCTCCATTTTCGCTATATAAGCAAAATAAGTAAATTCCGTACAAAAATTTCTGATTTGGGAAATTTTTTGTATGGAATTTGTCGTTTTTATGCTATTTACACCAAAACAACCTTGACTTTACAGGTGCAGACCAAGCTCTCGCAAGAGAGAGCTTTTGGGATGCTATATACCCGCTGATTTTTTCGTTACATAAAAATTGCATTTCGTTACATGGGATTGAATTTCAAAGGAAAAGTGGCGATATAAAAAAGGAAATGTTTGAATGGAATAAGATCCGGGGGAGTAGAAGACGAATGCTGAAAATAGCAATATGTGACGATGAACAGCCCATAAGAGAATACCTGAAAAGGCTGGTAAAGAAATGTACGGAGGGGGAAATCCGACTGTTTGCCGACGGCGGAGAACTGTTGGCGGATCCGACGGTGTTTGACCTGATCCTGTTAGATATTTCCCTGAACCGGGAGCAGAATGCGGCGGAACCGGACGGTATGGAGACGGCCAGAAAGATCCGTGAAAGGTCGGATGCACTGATTATCTTCGTGACGGCCTTACGTGAATATGTGTTTGAAGGCTATGATGTGGGGGCGTTTCATTATCTTTTGAAGCCTATCGATGAGCAGAAGTTCACAGAAGTCATGGACAGGGCAATCTGCCAGATCCGGAGTAAAAAGAATGTTGAACCGTTGGTTATAAAAGTAGGCGGCAACTATGTCAGGATTCCTGTGGATGATATCCTCTATGCCGAGAACCAGGCCAGAAAAATTATGCTGCACACCAAGTCAAAGAAGGAGCCCTACTGTTTTTATGAAAAAATGGAAGTGCTGGAGCAGAAGCTGGGAGATCGCTTTTTCCGCTCCCATCGGGGATTTCTTGTGAATCTGCAGGAGGTCGCCCGGTATGACAACAGCAACATAGAATTGAAAAACGGTGAGAGCGTATTTTTAGCAAAACAGAAATACAATGACTTTGTCACCGCATACATGAAGTATCTGAGAAAAGTGTAAGCGGTGATGCTTCAGAAAGGAATCAGCGGGTGATGGGCCTGCTGATTTTTTGATGTTTCGTTACATGAAAAGATCGGTTCGTTACAAGACATATTAAGGGTGAAAGAAAAGCGGCGATATAGAAGACAGAGAGAAAAAATTGCAGATCAAAGGAGGTCGCAAAATGAGGATCACAACCCAAATGCTGGCAAATTCCGCAGCAAAAAGCGGGATTCCCATTCAGAGAACGTCGCTCTTGGACATTATCAATAACAAGTCATCCCAGAACCTGCTGGGAACCATCGGGAAGAGCATGAACACCACAAGTACCGGTGCCACGGACATTCTGAGGAAAAATAATTATGCAAAGCTGGAGGATCTGTCGGAGAAGTTGAGCCAATCTGCGTCAAAGCTTGCAGGCAGTGATAAGGATTCCATCTACGACAAGGCAAAAGAGAGCGGAGACACCACGGACATCCTGAGTGATGTGAACAAAATGGTGGAAGCGTACAATGCTACCATGAAGCAGCTTAAGACCACCGGCGGAATCATGAATGAATTTTACCAGCAACAGTTAAAAAACATTCCAGCGGGCAGTAAAGAATCACTGGAAAGTATAGGAATCAGTCAGGCAAAGGACGGAAGCCTGATCGTGGACGAGAAAGTATTCCGGAATGCGGATGCGGATACCTTACAGAAGGTACTGGGAGGAGAGAAGGGCATCGCCTCCAAAATAGGATTTCTCGGTGAGCACATCAATAAGAATGCTTCCGAAAATGTGGTCAGCGCATCCAACCGGTATGGTTCCAATGGGGCAACCTATATGGAAGCTTTTGAGGCTAACAAGTATAATTTCTTTGGGTAAGATTGTGTTGTAAAAAAGGCATTGTATTTCAAAAAAATTGAGATACAGTGCCTTTTGCATATCTGAAATGGAGACCGAATTCTGGCATTAACATTTCTGCATCAATTCTAAAACATTTCTACAAAACTTCCGGGATACATAATATACAGGATAGGAAAATCGAAGTATAATAAATAAAAAAGTATAGGATACCTCGGAAAGGGATAACAAATGAGAATATTAGAAATTATATTGCCGGTACTTGTCATGCTGGTTCTCGGTATGGCATGCAGAAAATTAAAGTTACTTACCAAAAGCGGAATAGATAATATGAAACTGCTGGTAACCAATATCATGCTTCCGGTGGCAATCTTTCATGCACTGGCCACAGCGGATTACAGTGTGGAGACCTGGAAACTGGTGGGGATTATGTTCGTTATGCTGGTGGTATCTTTCGGAGTAGGATTTCTGTTGAAGCCGCTTATGAACGGAGAATACCGCAAGTACCTGCCGTTTATGGTCAGTGTATATGAGGGTGGCCTCATGGCGTATCCTTTGTATACCAGCCTGTGCGGGCAGGAAAATCTCTCACAGATCGCAGTACTGGATATTGCAGGACTTTTGTTTGGATTCAGCATCTATATGGGGATGCTGGGACAGGTGGAAAACGGAGAGAAGATCAATGCAAAGAAACTATGTATGAGTGCATTCCACACACCGGCATTTATTGCAAGTGTGCTTGGAATCCTGGCAGGACTGTCCAAGGTGGTGATTTGCCTGATCGACAGTCCCTTCGGCGGTGCATATCTGGCGGTGGAAGGGATCCTTACCACATCCGTGACAGCAATCATTCTGATCGTTGTGGGATATAGCATGGAACTGACCAAGGAACTGATCCGGCCATGCCTGAAGACAATCCTGATGAGAGTTCTGCTACAGACACTTATGGCAATTGGAGTGCTGTGGGCAGTGCATTTGTGGATAGGAGATAATATGCTGTTGAATCTTGCCATCATTTCCTATATGTCGGCGCCGGCCACTTTCAGCATGCAGACTTTTCTGAAAAAGGAAGAGGGCAGTGCCTATGTATCAACAACCAATTCTATGTACTGTATGGTGTCGATTCTGGTATATATCATTCTGGCAGCAGTGGTTTATTAGAAGTGTGAAAAAGGCAAGCAGGATAATTATATATATTCCTAAAAGCAGGATTTGAGAATATCTGCAGATTCTTCGATATAATATCCGGAATTATCTTTTTCCCAGAAGGCACAATATGTTTTTTTGACAGGAACCTGGTTCCTTACGAGCGGTAGCCATGTATCTGATACAGTATGTGCGTGGACAGGCGCAGTGCATTTCCCGCGAGGTCGTGACAAACTGCTTTGTAACGGGATGCAGAATTTGGGTGCGGTATGAGAACGGAATATTATCGGCAAAAGCATGGACGGTTACGGAACCTACGGTGGTACAGCAGGAAAGGGGCTATGCCCGGGGAGTGGAGCTTACGGCAGAAGTAGGCAGAAGAGAAAATGCCGAAAACACCGGACTACTGATCTGGCACACCGGATCGTTGGGAACGGAGAACTGGAGAAATACCACGATGTTACATGGCGTAAGCATTCTTTATTTTTAAAAATTTCAGACAAAATGTGGTGAGAAAACACAGGAGGAAGGGCGGTAGGATTACCGGGGCTGCTTTTCAGGCGCATTCGGATGTGGATACTGTAGTGAAATATAAGGAGACTGCAATTAAAGAAAGGAGAGAGCAAAGAACGGTTCTTTTTATAAAAGAAATTAGAACAGGTAGCCAAATTCCAATAGCCAAACTTCTCCTAAAGCACCAATCTGCCGGATATTTGAAAGTTGTTTATAATAGTATCTGAAAAAACAGGCAGTTGTGGATAAAACTGCGGAAACTCAAGAATGTCGAAGTGTTGTGGATCCTGATAAAATATGCTATGATATTTTTCAATTAGATCAACTTGCGGATGTTTCATCATGCCCGTACGGGGATGGGTAACAGCAGGAAAAAGTTTATATCAGAAAACGAGGAGGGTGCTGAAATGAAGAAGAAAATGGGGTATTTGCAGGTGATTTTAATGATCGGCTGCATTCCGATGCTTGCAACGATGGTTGCTCTGACTGTATATGCATCGGGCAAAATGAAAGATGAACTGGTCGACAGTACCTATCTGCGGCTGAAAGCATGTGCTACATCAGTGGAGCAATATTTCACATGGGATATCCGTGAGGATATTCTGGAAAAGGATGATATCAGTTATCAGTTTATAGATTCTTTGCAGGATGAGCATATTGAACAGACGCTTTTCATGCAGGATGAGAGATTTATTACTTCCATTGTGGACAAGGATGGGAACAGGGCAGAAGGAACCAAGGCTGATCCACAGATATGGGAGACGGTCAGAGCCGGTAACGATTATAAAACTGATGGAGTAGAGATTCAGGGAGAAGAATATTATGTCTATTATATGCCGGTATGTTCCGATGATGGAGAGATTCTGGGAATGGCTTTTGCCGGAGAACGGGAGAGCATAGTTCAGGATGCAATATCCGACATGTTAAGAAGCCTGGTTCTGCGCTCAGTATGTCTGAATGTTCTTTTTATTGCTGTCATGGTTTATCTGTCATTCAAAATACGAAAACCATTACTGACGACCGCAGAATATATTGACCAAATTGCCAATGGTAATCTGTCAGGCAATCTTGAAGTGAAATCTGTGATCCGTGAAGTGACCACTCTGATCCGGGCATCTGTCAGTCTGAGGGATAAATTGAACAGTATTGTCACCGAGGTGGATGGACATGCTGCACAATTGGATAGCAGCATGGAATTATTAAATACATTGGCATCTGCAAGCAGTAAGGGAACCAACCAGATCAGACAGGCCGTGGACGAGCTGGCTGCAACCGCTACATCACTGGCAGAGAATGTACAGACTGTTAATTCCAGAATGTTGGAGATGGGGGACAATGTTAATGCGATCCATTCGGAGACAGTAACATTGAATGAGAATTCCAATAAAATGGATCGTGCCAATCGTAATGCTTCAGAATCCATGAATCTGGTTCTGGAAAGCTCGCATACCTCTTCGGACATTATTACTGAGATGATCGTACAGGTAAAGGCAACCAATGAGGCCATTGCATCCATTAGTAAAGCAGTGGAACTGATTTCTGATATTACCGCACAGACGAATCTATTGTCATTGAATGCTTCCATTGAAGCAGCGAGGGCAGGACAGGCAGGCAAAGGCTTCGCTGTGGTCGCTACAGAGATCAAACAGCTCGCCGAACAGAGCAGCCAGAGTGCGGATACGATCAAGAAAATTGCTGATGATATTCTCGAAAAATCTAATAAATCTGTAGAATTAACTGAACGGATGCGTGCACTGGCAGAAAAAGAGCAGGCAGACATCGGAGGTGCCAAGAATGGTTTTGATGCTCTGAGCCAGATTATTGAGGCTAATGTTACGACAGCGGGAATTATTGCGGAAAAAACGAAGAATCTGGAGGAATTGAAACAGACTATTATAAATAGTATAACAGAACTGAGTGCGATCAGTGAAGAGAATGCAGCCAGCAACGAGGAAGTAACGGCAAACGTATCTGATATCGCAGAAGCAGTTAACAAAATTTCGGACGATACAGGAACAATTAAAAAGGCATCCACGGATCTGGAAGAGTTGATGCAGTATTTTAAGTAGTTTGAGATATTTGGAGACATTCGTGGACGGGTGCTGCTTTATGTGCTATTATGCAGAATGTCATCAGAAAACAGTAATTGTAGGAAGTAACAGGGATTATAATGAAAAAAAGAATGTTCATGGCACTGGCGGTCGCTCTCACCGGAGTCAGTATGGTGGTGGCAGCAGGAAACGGAGAACTGAAAATACAGAGTGAAGCCTCGGTACAGAAAGTACATGCGGCAGAAATACATCAGATCGGTGTCGAGCCGATCCCGGCTACCGGACAGATTACCATAGAGGATCTGCTGGCGGTACAGGGTGGCGAGACGGAGGATCCCAGAGCAGTGGAAGGAATGTCGGATCCGGAGGATGTTCCGGTAGACGAAGCTTCCGTAGAGGACACGAACGCAGATGAGTATGCATCGTTAGCGATCGCCAATGTGACAAATTACGTCAATGTCCGGACAGAACCGAACACGGACAGTACCGTAGTGGGTAAAATCTATGACGGAGCGGTGGCACAGATCCTGGATGTGGCAGGAGAGGATCAGGACTGGTTCCGGATCATCTCCGGTAATGTGGAGGGCTATATCAAGGCAGAGTTTTTCATTTACGGAGATGCAGCAGCTGAGGTTGTAGACAATTATGTGACCAGATATGCTGTGGTTATCGCAGACCGTCTGAATGTGAGACAGGATCCTGCCACAGATGCAAAAAGAATTGGTTACATTGACAATGGAGAAAAGGTAAAAATTCTGGAGAATGACGGAGACTGGCTGAAGGTACAGTACACCGACAGCAAGGAAGGCTATGTCTCTGCGGAATATGTTACGATCTCGGAAGAATTTATCTATGCGAAGACAATAGAAGAGGAACAGGCGGAAATTGCCGCGCAGAAGGCATTGCAGGCAAGAGAACAGACTGCCGAGCAGGATGCCCCGGAGGTGATCACGAACATCACACTTCCCACTACAACTTATACCTCAAATGCGGAGCTCAGACAGGGAATCATTGATTATGCCATGCAGTATCTGGGCAACCGGTATGTACACGGAGGTTCCAGTCTGTCAGGAGGTACAGATTGTTCCGGATTCACCTGCTTTATCTATGCGGAGTTCGGCTATTCTATCAGCCGTACACCGGGAGGACAGTATTCCGGTGCCGGACGCAGTATCAGTTCTGAAGAACTTCAGCCAGGAGATATTGTATGTTATAGTTCCAATGGAGGGAAGAGCTGTACCCATGTAGGACTGTATATCGGTGACGGACAGATCATCCATTCCGCCAATTCACGGAAAGGTGTCATTATCAGTGCTGTGGACTACAGTCCCATCATCGGTATGAGAAACGTTATTGATTAATAGAATCGGTTTTGAAATTATGGAGCGCCTGATCTTTGGTGAGTACGAAATCACCGAGGATCTCGTCGCTCCATTTTTGCAGGTCTTCCAGATGAAGGACCACACCGGCATAATTGCGGATGCCGTGGGAGGCCGCCAGCTCTTCGGTATATTCTTCCAGCAGATAGACATTTTCAAACCGTACCGGTCCGGAGGTGTACTGACAGACCAGCGGGATCACACCGGTGGTCTTCCGCTCGATGGAGACACCGTCCTCTGCAACGTGAAAAGTCAGCCAGGCCATACCCTCTAACATGCTGAGAGCATTTTTCTGGGTGGACACATAATTGCCCAGCGAATAATAGCACAGAGACTCATTGCCGTTTTCTGCGGTGATCCATTCCACAGGCTCTACCACATGGGGATGGGTTCCGATAATGACATCGGCACCGGCTTCTGTCATCTCCAGTGCCCATTTTTCCTGATAGCTTGAGATTTTGGAGGAATACTCAGTCCCCCAGTGAGGACAGACGATGACGATATCTGCCAGTTCTTTTGCCCGGGAGATATCCTCTAAGACCTGCGGGTTCAGCGTGGTGAAGTCCATCTGTCCGTTTTTCTCATTTACGGCACACAGAAGATTCAGATGCCCCAGCAGATCTAAGGGGAGTGTCTCGGTATTGGCACCGTAGGTATAATTTAAGATGGCGAAAGTGACATCATCGATGGTAAGTAACGGAATGTCATCTGCCTGTGAAGCGTCTTCGTGAATACCGGTTACCAGTACCTCCGGGTGCTTGTTTTTCCAGAAATCCGCACAGTACAACAGGCCGTCCAGCTTCTGATCCGCGGTATGATTGGATGCCTGCAGAACCACGTTGAATCCGGCATCCGCAATCGCATCCCCAACTTCGGTAGGAGAATTAAAATAGGGAAAACCGGAAAATCCCCGGGAATTGCCGCCCATGACAGTTTCCTGATTGATGATCCGGATGTCTGCCGCGTTTAAGAAGGGTGAAATCCCCTGAAACAGCATGGAGAAATCATAAGTTCCGTCCTCCTGTTTTCCACTGGCCACGACTCCCAGATGCATCAGGTTGTCCCCGACAGCCATGAGCGTAATGTCATGCTCCGGGAAGGGAGTGGGGGTCGGCTCCGGAGTAGGGACGGGAACCGGTGTGGCAGAAGGCGGTGTAGGGGTCTGTGGAACGACAACAACATCGCTGCCTGCAGCAGTTTCTTCCAGAAAGTAATAGCCGCCCATGCTAGCCAGTAACAGTAACGGAACGAGAACCAACAGCAGATAGAAACGTGAAATCGGTTTTTTCATATATTATCCTTTTGTTCTCCTTTATTATTTTATTATCTCTTACGGAATTCCGGTTACAAGGTCTGTTTACAATCAAAAGTAACAATAGTATTATAGCATTGATTTTATTTTTTCGCAAAAAGCAAAAACAAATTACTGTTTTCCTATTGACATAGTATGAAATAGGAGATATAATCCTACCCATAAGTTGATTCGATACTTAAATGAGACATCGAAGAGGAGGAAAAGGATTATGAAGAAGTTTGAGTGGAAGAGCGTTTTGGCACTGGCATTAACAGGAGTATTGGCACTGGGACTGACCGCATGCGGCAGCAGTGACAGCAAAACCGCAGACGCAGGAAGCGCAGCGGCATCAGACGGCAAGGCAGTATACCGCACACTGGATGAGATCAAGGAGAGCGGAACCATTAACATCGGAGTATTCTCCGATAAAAACCCGTTCGGCTATGTGGATGAGAACGGTGAATATCAGGGCTATGATGTGTATTATGCAAGAAGACTCGGCGAAGACCTGGGGGTAGATGTGAATTTCGTATCTACAGAGGCAGCCAATCGTATTGAGTATTTACAGACCCGTAAGGTAGATGTGATCCTGGCGAACTTTACCGTAACTCCCGAGAGAGCAGAGGAAGTGGATTTCGCTTCTCCTTATATGAATGTGTCACTTGGCGTGGTATCCAAGGATGATAATGTGATCACTTCCTTAGACAACTGGAATGCAGATGATTCCATCATTGTAATCTCCGGCACCACCGCTGAGACATATCTGATCGCAAACTATCCGGATATTCCTTTACAGAAGTTTGATTCCTATGCAACCGCAAAAGAAGCTTTCGAGAACGGCACTTCTGTTGCATGGGCAAATGATAACACCGAAGTTATCGCATTCGCTCTGCAGAACGAAGGATATACCGTAGGTATTCCTTCCCTGGGCAGTGCAGACACCATTGCTCCCGCTGTTTCCAAGGGCAACACCACACTGCTTGACTGGATCAATGATGAGATCGCAGCTTTGGGTGAGGAGAACTTTTTCCATGCAGATTACGAAGCAACTCTGGCAGACACCTATGGTCTGGACTATGAGGACAGCCTGGTAGTAGAGGGCGGCAAAGTAAACGCACAGTAAGGTACGATGGGAATAAGATGATATAGAGGGGACTGCGGGGCACGTAAGCCGCCGCGGTCTTTTCTTGCATCTGAGAAATACATTTGATATAATCTAAAAGATTGTATGAACTTTACCGGAAAGGACATAGATACATGAACTGGGAATTTATAGGAAAATATCTGCCCATGTACGAAAAGGCAGCACTTCTGACCGTGAAAATAGGTATCATTGGTATCCTGTTTGCGATTCTGGTGGGGCTCATCTGTGCAGCGGTTCAATATTATAAAGTGCCGGTGCTGCGGTGGATTGTGGCAGTCTACGTGGAGCTGAGCCGTAATACGCCGCTTCTTGTACAGCTGTTTTTTATCTATTACGGATTCCCGAAGATCGGGATCCGGATGTCAGCGGAGCTGTGCGGTGTAGTCGGCCTGGCATTCTTAGGCGGCAGCTATATGGCGGAGGCATTCCGCAGCGGTCTGGAGGCCGTGGAACCGATCCAGAATGAAAGTGCCATCAGCCTGGGAATGAACTCCGGACAGGTACTAAGATATGTGATCCTGCCCCAGGCCATGTCTACCAGTATCCCGGCATTTGTGGCGAATATTATTTTCCTGTTGAAGGAGACCAGTGTATTCAGTGCCATCAGTCTGATGGATCTGATGTTTACGGCAAAGGATCTGATCGGCCTGTATTATAAGACTACCGAGAGCCTTTTCCTTCTGGTGGTATTTTATCTGTTGATCCTGCTGCCGGTATCGATCGTGGGATCTCTGGTGGAGAGGAGGATGCGTTATGCCGGATTTGGGGATTGATGTATTATTCAAAGGCACGAACATGCTCCGTCTGCTGCAGGGATTATGGGTAGCCATGAAGATCAGTATCGTATCTATTCTGATCAGTATGCCGTTAGGTATTCTGGTGGGAGCGTTGATGACGGTGAAGAACCGGTTCGTCAAAGCTATCTTCCGGGTCTATCTGGAATTCATCCGTATCATGCCGCAGCTGGTGCTTTTATTTATCGTATATTTCGGATCTACCAGAGCACTGGGCTGGAATCTGTCCGGAGAGGTGGCATCCGTCATCGTCTTCGTCCTGTGGGGCACCGCAGAGATGGGAGATCTGGTGCGTGGAGCGCTGATCAGTATTCCGAAGCATCAGTACGAAAGCAGTGAAGCACTGGGATTCAGTAAAATACAGACGTATCTGTATATCATTATTCCGCAGACTGTGCGGAGACTGATTCCGCTGTCCATCAACCTGATCACCCGTATGATCAAGACCACCAGCCTGGTGCTCATGATCGGCGTGGTGGAAATGCTGAAGGTGGCACAGCAGATCATTGAGGCCAATCGTATGAGCAGTCCCAATGCTGCGTTCGGAGTATTCCTTGTGGTATTTGTTCTGTATTTCTTCGCCTGCTGGCCCTTCAGTGTTCTGGCCAGAGTGCTGGAGAAAAAGTGGAATTAGAAATGGAACCGGAGTCGGAATGAGAATGGAGTGAAAACATGGCAGAGACATTGTTGAAGATAGAAAATCTGACAAAAGAATATGAAGGCCAGAAGATCCTGGACGGCATCAATCTGGAAGTAAAACAGGGAGATGTTCTGGTTGTGGTAGGTCCCAGCGGCTGTGGTAAGAGTACGCTGCTTCGGTGTATTAATGCACTGGAACCTATTCAGGGCGGTACGATAAAGCTGCAGGGCATGGATATCCGCAAGGGCAGTAAAAATATCACCACCCTGCGTCAGAAGATCGGTATGGTATTCCAGAGCTATGAACTGTTCCCGCATCTGACGGTACTGGACAATATTACGCTGGCACCGGTCAAGGTACAGAAGCGCGATAAGGCAGAGGCACAGAAGGAGGCCATGGAGCTTCTGGCGCGCGTGGGACTGGCAGATAAGGCAAAGAGTTATCCCAGACAGTTGTCCGGTGGACAGAAGCAGCGTGTAGCCATCGTCCGGGCATTGTGCATGCATCCGGAGATCCTGCTGTTCGATGAAGTGACTGCGGCACTGGATCCGGAGATGGTAAGAGAAGTGCTGGATGTTATGCTGGATCTGGCAAAACAGGGCAAGACCATGCTCATTGTCACCCATGAGATGCAGTTTGCAAAGGCGGTAGCGGACAAAGTTATTTTCATCGACCAGGGTAAGATCGTGGAGGAGGCCGCTCCCGATAAATTTTTCGAACATCCGGAGACAGAGAGAGCAAAACAGTTCCTGAATGTATTCACCTTCGAACATGTGGAACATCATACAAAACAGGCATAGGAATCGCATAAATACAGGAAAAAGATAATGAAGAGAGTGTTCATTATCTTTTTTTTGTGCTATACTCATTATGGATTTTTGCGTTTTATTTCAAATGATTTGCAATATGTGACCAAAGGAGAATGGGAAAGGTGAAGAAAAAACCTTATATCAGATATGTGATTCTGGGGATTCTGGCTACATTGATGGTGGGTTGTATCATCCGTATTGCCATGCCCAACCGGGAATGGAACTATACCGGAAGCTATACTTTTGCGGAAGGGGAATCTTATACAGAAGAGCCGGTATTTGAGCATATTTCTCTAGGGACAGGAGTATACCGGGTGGAGCTGTCCTACGAATGCACCGGGGATGCCATCGCGGTCTGCACTGTGAAAGACGGCACTGTGTATCAGGGAGGCCTGTTGTGCAACGGCGAGCATCTGTACAGTGCACTGGGGCATACTTCCTATGATTTCTGGCTTTATGAGCCCACAGAAGAACTGACGGTGACAATCGATTATTCCGGACGGGAAAAGCTGACCACCGGGAATCTGCGGATCGTGGAGACGAATCTTCTGTGGACAAGATATCTTGTGATCCTTGCGGCAGCAGCACTGTTGGTTCTTGCGACCATGTGGCTGGAGCGTCGGGAGGCGGTAAAAGGCAGAAATGAGCAGAGACGTCAGATCCTGTTTGGAATCGGTGTGATCGCCTTTTTTGCCTCCATCCCCTATTTTTATGACGGCATGGTGTCCGGAGCGGATCTGACCTATCATTTGCACCGTATTGAAGGTGTAAAGGATGGACTTCTGACCGGACAGTTCCCGGTACGGCTGGAACCCAGATGGGTATTTGACCACGGATACGCCAATGGTATTTTCTATTGTAATCTGTTATTGTATTTTCCGGCACTTCTGCGCATGGCAGGCTTTACGATGACGGAAAGCTATGCTTTCTATTGCATAGGACTTAATATTGCAACAGCTGCGATTGCCTGGTACTGCTTTAACGGAATCTTCGGAGACCGGATCATAGGCCTGGTCTGCAGCGCATTGTATACTTTATCCATATTCAGATTTTTTAAGCTGGTAATGGTAGGAGCTGTAGGAGAGGGAAGCGCCTATACGTTTCTGCCGCTGGTGGTATACGGAATTTATCTTGTCTTTGAAAAAGATGTGGAAGACAGAGAGTTTCATAAAAGCTGGATCATTTTGGGACTGGGATATGCCGGATTGATCCAGACCCATGTACTGACCTGTGAGATTACGGCATTGTTCACAGTGCTGTTCTGTCTGATTTATATCCGCAGAGTATTTGCATGGCAGAGATTTCGGCAGCTTGCATGTGGAGCATTTTTTGCGCTGGGATTAAGCCTGTGGTATCTGGTACCGTTTGTTGACTATTATTTGACACAGGATGTCAGGATACGCCATGCATCGGCGAGAACTATCCAGGACAGAGGAACCATTTTTGCGCAAATATTACAGCAGTTCTGGTTCAGCAGAATTCCGGAATCCATGGAAGGCAAGGCAGGGGATTTACTGAATCCTATCGGGGTAGGATTGTTTCTGGTAATAGGAATGATGATTTTCTGGCTGCTGTTATTTTTGGGAGATTTGCAAAAACAAAAAGAGGCTGAGAAGAGCTTTGCGATAAAGGCAGCAGGATTCGGATGCCTTGCATTATGGATGTCCACAAATTCCTTTCCCTGGGATAACATTCAGAAAATTTCCGGCATTGCAGCGACACTGGTGAGCAGTCTGCAGTTCCCCAATCGTTTTCTGGGATGGGGTACGGTTCTGTTGGTGACGGTAACGGGATATGTGATTCGATATTTTCAGAACAACCGGAAAATCTTCTATCAGATGAGTCTGATCACGGCAGTAGTGTCTTTGTCTGCATCCTATCTGTTTATGATGGATTCGGGAGTACAGGAGAGGGACGTTACATTATATAATCAGGAAAGTATGGGATTTGGTTACATCTCCGGAGAAGAGTATCTGATCTATGGAACGGACAGCACAAAGCTGACTTTTGCAAGACCGGAAGCCAATGAGAATATTCAGATCGCAGACTATGAAAAGAGCGGTTTAAATATAAGCTTTTTCTGCAGGAATGATTCGGCCCGGGAGGAAATAGTAACACTTCCGGTTCTCATGTATAAGGGATATGCAGCCAGGGATGACAAAGGAGAAGTATTGGAGATCACAGACGACGGTGGACATATTTTGCAAGTGTGCATTCCGGGTGGATATGCCGGAACAGTCAGAGTGCGTTTTGTGGAACCGTGGTATTGGAGAACGGCGGAACTGGTTACTTTGATCACAGCAGCGGGTATTGTGTTTTTCGGGATTCGGAAGAGGAGACAGAGATGAAAAAGAAATGGATTTTATTAGCGGAAGGGCTTCTCTTAGCGGTTCTGTTCGTGCTGTCTTTTGGGGGATCGGATATTGTATTTGAGGCAGATCATCAGCAATTGTATCGGGTGGAAGAAACAGGGGGGATCGTCAGCAAAGATTTTGCATTGAACCCGGGAGTATATCGCATCATAGTAGAGTCGGATATTGCAAATGGCGGAATCGGAAGCGGAATGGAGATCAGTCTGGAAGCGGAGGAGACCACTTTTCGTGCGATCAGGGGCAACCGGGCAACTTTGCCTGCAGATACAGAGCATAAAAGGATTACCTATTATGTGGCAGATACGGTTGATGCAGCACATCTGCGGATACAGCCATTTTCGGAGGGAGGAAATGTTTCCTATGAGTTGAAAGTAGAGAAGACAACCGCCGGAAGAAGGATCCTTTTTGTAATAGTGCTGGTTCTTTTTGCCTGTCTGGATGGAATTGCGATATTCCGCAGAAAAGTATTGTGTAAAGAAGTGAGCGGACAGAAAAAATGGATCAACTGTGCAATGGTGGGAATCTGGATGATAGCCTGTATCCCCTTGCTGGTGGATTATCTTGTTCTGGGGACTGACAGTGTACAGTGCCTGAGAGAAACAGAGTATATGCTTCAGGGAGAATGGGGAAGGATTCCGGCAGCCCATTTACTATATTTATGGATTCCGGCAGGAATGCGGTGGATTGGATTTCCGGTCGCAACATCTTATAAGATCATGATAGCATTTTTATCCGGAGCTGCACTTGCATTGCTTTATTTCCTGTTTTCCAAATGGGGAAAGGATGCGCGACTGGTGTTGGCGGCAGCAGCTTTTGGTATATGGAATCCTCTGGCGGTGAAGACCTTATACGTAATGGGAAATCCCGGAAAGTTTGTTGTCTGTGTGTTGGGATATGCAGTACTGGGCAGTGTGGTATGGATACTTCTTCAAAAAAGAAAAAGCCAGAACAAAATTTACCCTTGGATCGTGTTTGCGGTACTGTTAATACTTGTTTTACAGGTGGTATATTATGAAAATACCATTATACTGCAATCGGATGTTCAGTACTGGTACAATGAAGAACCTTTCATGACAGGAGAATAACAGATGGAAAGTACTTTTATCATATTGACCCAGATTATTACCTTTGGAACCGCATGGAGTATGTTCCATTGCGTTTTAAAGAGAAAAAAGAAAGACTGGTTTTCACTGGTGGGGGCATTGGGGTATCTGTTGCTGCCTTATCATGTATATGTGGTAACGGAAAGTGTGGATCGGTCACAGATTCTGATATGGATGGTGGTGCCGATCCTGGCAGCGTCTCTGGTAAAAATGTCGGATACGGAGAAAATGTTCTGGAAGACAGGCTACGGATTGACCGCAGTACTGGCCCTGGGGATTATCGGAAGACTGGATGGCGTAGCCGCGTTGACGCTTTTGTTCCTGATCTGCGTGGGTGGTATCTGCCGGAGACAATGGCAATATCCGGTGATCGGAATTCTGGGAGTTGCCATGGCATACCCCACCTATATGACGTGGAAACACTGGCTGTTCGACGGGTCCTTTGCGGAGAGCGGATTGGAATATACCAGCATCATGGAGCAGGGATACAGTATCGGCGGTCTGTTCAGTACTTATTTTTATAGGAACGGACACCCCGGAATGGGAATTCTGTTGCTTGGCTGTCTGTTGTTTTTGCTCTATCAAAGCTTTGTAAAAGGAAAAAAGATATGCGCCAAAAATGATCATATCTGGCTGGGAGCGGCGGCATTGCTCACTGTAATGTCTCTGCGGTATTTCCCGTGGGATTTTGTACAGAGAATGGGAAGCTGGGCACTGGGGCTGGTAACGCTGATCGGGACTCCAGCGGTGTTTTTCGGTTACGCCCAGATACTGTTGTGTGTGTGGAGCATTGAAAAATGCGGTGCAGTTTTACAGTTGACAGACAGAACAGCAAGGATGCGGGAAGGCACTGTCAAAAAGAATGGAGAAAAGTAGCATGGAAAGTAGGGAAGAAAAAGAATCCCAGGGAAAAATATTGTGGAAAATATTCATATCCACACTGTATCTGAGTGCATTCACGTTCGGGGGCGGTTATGTCATCGTTACGCTGATGAAGAAGAAATTCGTGGATGAATACCATTGGATCGGAGAAGACGAAATGCTGGATCTGGTGGCCATTGCCCAGTCCTCGCCCGGTGCGATCGCAGTCAACGGAGCCATCGTGGTGGGGTACAAGCTGGCCGGGATCCCGGGGGCACTGGTGGCGATCCTTGGAACGATCCTGCCGCCCTTTGTGATTATAGCGGCAATATCTGTCTGCTACAATGTGTTCCGCAGTAACTTCTTCGTGGCGCAGATGCTGTCTGGGATGCAGGCAGGAGTGGGAGCGGTGATCGCTTCCGTGACGTATGATATGGGTGCACCTATCGTAAAAGAAAAAGATCCTATGTCACTTGTCATTATGCTGGGAGCTTTTTTGGCAGCATGTATTCTGGAGATCAATGTGGTCTACATTGTGATCGTCTGCGGACTGATTGGTGTGGTCCGTACACTTCTTGCCAAGAGGAGGTCCGGAAAATGATTTATCTGCAATTATTTTTAAGTTTTCTGCAAATAGGAATGTTCAGCTTCGGGGGCGGCTATGCGGCCATGCCTCTGATCCAGGGACAAGTAGTCACGACTCACGGATGGCTGACCATGTCGGAATTCACGGATCTGATCACGATATCACAGATAACACCGGGCCCCATTGCAGTGAATTCCGCCACCTTCGTGGGACTGAAGATTGCCGGGATTCCCGGAGCTGTGGTGGCAACGGTCGGGTGTATTTTGCCGTCCTGCATTATTGTGACGATCCTGGCAAGACTATACCTGAAGTATCGTAATCTGGATCTGCTGCAGGGAGTGCTGAAATCTCTGCGGCCTGCAGTGGTGGCAATGATCGCATCGGCAGGGATACTGATCCTCAAAAATGCATTCTGGGGAAGTGCGGAGAGCATCTCCCTGACGGGAACTGAGTGGAGTATGGTGGTGATCTTCGGAATCTGTGTGTTGCTGCTTCGAAAGACGAAACTGAATCCCATCTGGGTCATGGTACTGGCGGGTGTCATGAAGGTGGGAATCTCCGCAATGACAAATGTTTTGTAATGTAATAGGAAAATGAGGAAAGCGGATCTGCTTTTTGCGGATCCGTTTTTTTCTGTTCTAAAAATCGAAAAACAAATAGCCTCAAAATGTCCGCGGGAAAAATACACTTGTCTTTATATGAGAAATACTATATAATAGCACATAATGTGTGCAATGGAGTACATGTATACATCAGAAAAAAGGGAAAGAAGAGTGTAAGTATGAAAAAACTATTTGAAAAGTGGAACAGCATCAGCCTGATCCTGCGTATCGTATGTGGTCTGGTCATTGGTGTGATCCTGGGACTGGTCGTGCCGCAGGCAACCGGTATTGCCATTCTGGGAGATGTTTTTGTAGGTGCCCTGAAGGCCATTGCGCCTTTGTTGGTATTCTTCCTGCTGATCAGTGCCTTGTGTCATGCAGGGAAGAGCCATGGCGGCATCATTAAGACCGTTATTATTATGTACATGTTCAGTACCTTTCTGGCAGCGCTGGTAGCCGTGATCGCCAGCCGGTTATTTCCCGTGACACTGACACTGGCAGACGCAGCCACCGATATGGCAGCGCCGGACGGTATCGTGGAAGTACTGAAGACTCTGTTAATGAATATGGTAGCCAATCCGGTATCCTCTCTGTTAAATGCCAACTATATTGGTGTTCTGACCTGGGGTGTGGTCATCGGTGTCGGTATGAGAGCAGCCAATGATACCACCAAGAAAGTACTGGATGACATTTCCAACGGTCTGTCCCAGGTAGTCAGCTGGATCATCAGTATGGCTCCCTTCGGAATCTTAGGTCTGGTATTCAGCTCCATTTCTTCCAACGGACTGGAGATCTTCTCCGAATACGGAAAACTTCTGTTAGTGCTGGTAGGTTCCATGCTGTTTATCTACTTTGTGACCAACCCGATCATCGTGTTCTGGTGTATCCGCAAGAACCCGTACCCGCTGATCTTCAAGTGCCTGAAGAAGAGTGCCATTACTGCGTTCTTCACCAGAAGCTCCGCAGCCAATATTCCTGTGAATATGAAGGCCTGTGAAGAGTGGGGAATGGATAAGGATACCTATTCCGTAACCATCCCGCTGGGAGCTACCATTAACATGGACGGTGCAGCCATCACCATTACCGTAATGACACTGGCAGCGGCAAATACTCTGGGGATTCACGTAGACTTCTTAAGCGGTATCGTGCTGAGTATTCTGGCAACCCTGGCAGCCTGCGGTGCATCCGGCGTGGCAGGAGGATCCCTGTTACTGATCCCTATGGCATGTTCGTTGTTTGGAATCTCCAACGACATTGCCATGCAGATCGTAGGTGTCGGCTTCATCATCGGTGTCATCCAGGATTCTGTGGAGACCGCACTGAATTCTTCCTCCGACCTGTTACTGTCCGCATCCGCAGAGTTCAGACAGTGGAGACTGGAAGGCAAAGAGATCAAATATTAAAAAAATAGTCTGAAAATCATAACAGGCAGTCAGAAAGCTGTTATCCGATCGTGGGTAGCAGCTTTTCTGCAACTAAAAACTTTGGCGATTTGACGCGGTGATTTCTTGACACATTGTATGAGAAAAAGTACAATTAAGACAAAAGTACTCTACGGTACGCAAAACAAAATAAGGATAAAAGGGATGGTGCACTATGGGGAAAACGATCAAAAGGTAAATTGCGATGCAGACGGTGATCTCACTGGTTCTGGCGATCCTGCTCTGCGAACTGCTCAGTGTGAGCACTTTACAGAACAATATGACGACACAGGCCAGAAATTTCGTGGAGGCACAGGCCGGAACCAATGCCAATGTAGTGAATGAATGGCTGGTAGAAGATGGAAAGATTGTGCACACGATCCGCAACGGTGTGGCATTTATGAACACGAAGGATACAGATCAGATCATGGATTATCTGGAAGTGAATCTGGCGAAGGATTATAAAAACGATGCCGGATATTATGCGGAAGTCAGCAGCAGTCTGGGGCAGAGTGCTTCCGGTGTCAGCGAGTCCATTCATACTATCAATGGCATATCAGGTGACATCAACAGAGCGCAGGCGGAACTGGCGGATGCGGTGGCCGGAGTGAATAAGAACCTTCAGGGGATCACCTATTCCAGTGAAAATATGTCTACAGAGACCAAGGGCGTATTACAGAGCATCGGCAAACTTCAGCAGAATATGCGGCAGTTCCGTGTCTGAGTAAGTTAGGAGGGAAATTATGTGGCAGCCACAGGAAGACAATACGTATAATGATCTGCGGGAAAACTCCATCAGACAATGGCTGGAGGATATGAGCAGACATGAAGATGTAGCGGTCCGCGGAGGCGTGAAAGTCACCGCGGAATATCTGGAGGATCTGAAGAAGCAGATCCGTCAGTTAGAGGAAAAATGTGCATTGAAAGATGCCTATTTGAAGAAGATGAAAGAGAAGGCGGGACAGTGAGAGATCACTGTCCTGTTTTTCTATAGAAAAATGCTTGAATTTCTGGCAGAAGCGGGGCACGGGAGGGTTGACAGTTATCGGGAAAAAAAGTATCATATATAAGATATTGAGCTAAAATTGCGGGAAAGGCAATTTGCAGATATAAAATATACGAGCGGAAGGGTAGAAAACCATGGCACTTAGCAAGAAGCCTACAACGGGCATGAAAGATATCCTGCCGGAGGAGATGCAGATCCGTGATTACGTGATCAGCGTCATCAAGGACACCTACGGCAAATTCGGTTTTACTTCCATTGAGACTCCCTGTGTGGAAAATATTGCAAACTTAAGCAGTAAGCAGGGCGGTGACAATGAGAAGCTGATCTTCAAAATCTTAAAGCGCGGCGAGAAACTGAATGTAGCAGCTGCGACCACCGAGGAAGAGGTAGTCGACAGTGGGCTGCGTTATGACCTGACGGTACCGCTGGTACGTTATTATTCCAATAATGCGGCATCCCTGCCTTCTCCTTTTAAGGCATTGCAGATGGGCAATGTATGGAGAGCGGACAGACCTCAGAGAGGAAGATATCGTCAGTTCATGCAGTGTGATATCGATATCCTCGGTGAGCCGTCTAACTTAGCGGAGATCGAACTGATCCTGGCGACCACCACTACACTGGGCAGGCTTGGATTTAAAAATTTCCAGATCCGTATCAATGAACGCCGTATTCTGAAGGCAATGGCTGCTTACAGCGGATTCCCCGAAGAGTCCTATGACAGTGTATTCATTACGCTGGACAAAATGGACAAGATCGGTCTGGAAGGCGTGGAAGCTGAGCTTTTGGAGAACGGTTTTGATAAGGCGTGTGTAGACAAGTATCTGGAACTGTTCAAAGGACTGGAAAGTGCCGAGGACGGTGTGGCTTATCTGGCGGATACGCTGGAAGGATTCTTAGAGCCCGAGATCGCCCAGAGCCTCAGAGAGATCATGGACAGCGTCAAAGCCACCAAGGCTTCTGATTTCGAAATTGTCTTCGATGCCACTCTGGTAAGAGGGATGTCCTATTACACCGGAACTATTTTTGAGATCGCCATGCCGGAATTCGGCGGCAGCTGCGGCGGTGGTGGACGTTATGACAAGATGGTAGGCAAGTTCACCGGCAATGATGTACCCGCCTGTGGATTCTCCATCGGTTTCGAGCGTATCATCATGCTGCTCATGGAGAGAGGATTCAAAGTTCCTACGAGACCGAAGCAGGTAGCATACCTGATCGAAAAGGGCGTCAGTGGTGAAAGACTGTGTGAAGTGATCGCACAGGCCCAGGAAGCCCGTAAGGACGGTACTCAGGTACTGGTAGCCCGCATGAACAAGAATAAAAAATTCCAGAAAGAACAGCTGAACAAAGAAGGCTACGAAGAATTCGTGGAATTCTATAAAGAAGAATTAAAGAGATAAAAAGCAACAGACGAAGGAGCAAAAGCAATGATTCAGTCCAGAACCCATAATTGTAATGAACTTCGGATCGGCAACATTGGCGAGAGAGTCACACTGGTCGGCTGGTTCGAGAACATGAGAAAAGTCAGCAAGAATCTCGGATTTGTCATTTTGCGTGATTTCTACGGAACCACTCAGCTGGTAGTAGAGACCGAAGAGATGATGAACGTGATGGATGGCATCAACAAGGAGTCCACCATCTCCGTGGAAGGTGTGGTAAGAGAGCGTTCCAGCAAGAATGCCAATCTGCCTACCGGAGAGATCGAAGTAGTGCCCGACAAGATCGAGATTTTAGGTAAGTGTATCTACAATGCACTTCCTTTTGAGATCAATCAGTCCAAGGATGCAGACGAGAATGCCCGTCTGAAATACCGTTATCTGGATCTGAGAAATCCGAACATGAAGAAGAACATCGTGATGAGAAGTCAGATCGTGGCAGAGCTGCGTCAGAGAATGTATGCTCTGAACTTCATGGAGATCACCACCCCTATTCTGACCTGTTCTTCCCCGGAAGGTGCGAGAGATTATCTGGTTCCTGCCAGAAATCATCCAGGCAAGTTCTACGCTTTGCCCCAGGCACCCCAGCAGTTCAAGCAGATCCTGATGGCTTCCGGTTTTGACCGTTATTTCCAGATCGCCCCCTGCTTCCGTGATGAGGATGCGAGAGCAGACCGTTCTCCCGGAGAGTTTTATCAGCTGGATATGGAGATGGCCTTCGCTTCTCAGGAAGATGTATTCTCCATCGTAGAGCAGGTACTTCCTCCCGTATTTGAAAAGTACGGTATTTATAAAAATGCTTCCAAGGCTCCGTTTGTACGGATCCCTTATCTGGAGGCTATGGACAAGTATGGTTCCGACAAGCCGGATCTGCGTATCGATCTGGTACTGACCGATGTCACCGAGGTAATGCAGGGCTGTGGCTTTGCTGCTTTCGAAGGTCAGACGGTAAAGGCTATCGTGGTGGATGGCTTCACCGCTACCCGTAAGCAGATCGATGCTATCTGCGCAGAGGTAGAAGTACAGACCGCACGCAAGGGATTCTGGTTCCGTGTAGACGAGAACGGAGAGTTCGTAGGCGGTATCTCCAAGTTCCTGCAGGATCGCAAGGAAGAAGTCATCAAGGCTCTCGGCCTTAAGAACGGTGACTTTGTAGGGCTTGCCGCAGGCAAGAAGCTGGAAGCGCAGAAGACAGCAGGTGTATACAGAAAGCTGCTGGGTGTAGCCAGCGAGAAACATATGAAGAAGGATTGCTACGAGTTCTGCTGGATTGTGGATTTCCCGATGTATGAGATCGGTGAAGAGTCCGGCGAACTGGAATTCTGTCATAATCCGTTCTCCATGCCCCAGGGCGGTATGGATGCGCTGAACAATCAGGATCCTCTGGAGATTCTGGCATACCAGTACGATCTGGTCTGCAACGGCGTAGAGCTGTCCTCCGGCGCAGTGAGAAACCATGATCCTGAGATTATGATCAAGGCATTCGAACTGGTAGGCTTAGGCGAAGCCGATGTGAAGGCAAAGTTCCCTGCCATGTACAATGCATTCTGTTACGGAGCACCCCCTCATGCAGGAATCGCTCCCGGCGTAGACCGTATGATCATGTTGATCTGTGGTGAGGAAAGCATCCGTGAGATCATTCCTTTCCCCATGAACAAGAATGCCATGGACATTATGATGGGAGCACCGGGTACGGTAGAGCAGAAGCAGTTGGATGAACTGCATCTGGCCATCACCGCCAAGCCGGAAGAATAATAATGAGGCTGTCGCACGATTTCTGTGTGACAGCCTTTATGTTGGGTATATATGGCAATTTGTCAGGAGAAGAATATGGCTGTAGGAATTTATGTATTGCATCTGCATCCAGGTGAGGAAGAAATCAGGCGGACATTCCTGCGGGAAGCTGCAGAATATGTGGATCCGGTGCGGTGTAAGAAGGTACAACGGCTGAAAAGCACCGGAGCAAAGGCAGCCAGTCTCGGCGCAGGAATGCTGTTGCAGAAGATGGCTCTGGATCTGATAGACGGTACGGAGAATACCGGAATCCTGTTTCTGGAAGAGGATGAGCTGCTTGCGGTGTTACAGGAGCGGATGCACCGGGACAAGGCGGGGGCGTTATCCTTTTCCTACGAATATGGAGAACTGGGGAAGCCACAGATCGTGAATATCCCGAAAAAATTCAATCTGTCTCATTCCGGAGACTATGTGGTCTGCGCGGTAGGAGACGGAGAAGTGGGAGCGGACATTCAGAAATGGGTTCCCTATAAGGAACGGACGGCAGAGCGTTTTTTTGCGCCAACGGAATGGAAACTGCTGCAGGAACTGCCTGCGTCACAGCGCACGGAACTGTTTTACCGATTGTGGAGCAGAAAAGAAGCCTACGGCAAATACACCGGCCAGGGGATCGGCAGTGCAGTGGGAGAAGATTTCTCCGACGAACAGAACTGGCAGGAAAAGCAGATATGTTTCCGGGAATGGGTTCTGGAGGATAGCTATTCGCTGGTGGTCTGTTACGGAACAGCAGAAGCGTAAAAGATAGGGGACGGGAAAGCTGTACAGGGATAGGAAGCATGAAAAGCGGATGCGCCTTACATGGAAAGCGCGAAGAAATGAGGACTTTATGAAAAGATTAATGATGTATCTGAAAGATTATAAGAAAGAGTCCATACTGGCACCACTGTTCAAACTGCTGGAAGCATTTTTTGAACTGTTGGTTCCTCTGGTAATGGCAAATATTATTGACTATGGTATTTCCAACCGGAACATGGGGTATATCGGGAAAATGGGACTGCTCCTGCTGCTCCTTGGTGTAGTGGGACTGGCGTCGTCCATTACGGCGCAGTTTTTCGCAGCCAAGGCGGCAGTGGGATTTTCTACCAAGTTGCGTCAGGCATTGTTTGATCATATTGAGGATCTGAGCTTTACGGATATTGATAAGGCGGGAACTTCCACCATGATCACCCGTATGACCAGTGATGTGAACCAGGTGCAGTCCGGTATCAACATGACACTGCGTCTGTTCTTACGTTCCCCGATCATTGTCTTTGGTGCCATGATCATGGCATTCACCATTGATGTGAAATGTGCCCTGATCTTTGTGGTGGCGATTCCTTTGTTGTCCATTGTGGTATTCGGTATTATTTTATCCACAATCCCTATGTACAAAAAGGTGCAGTCCAGGCTGGATCAGGTATTGGGCATCACCAGAGAGAATCTGACCGGTGTCCGTGTCATCCGTGCATTCCATCAGGAAGCGAAGGAAGAAGAGCGATTCCGGGAGAACAATGAGGCATTGTCCGCCATGCAGATCTTCGTAGGTAAGATCAGTGCCTGCATGAATCCTGTGACCTATGTCATCGTAAACGGTGCTATCATTGCCCTGATCTATACCGGTGCGGTACAGGTCAACATCGGCAACCTGAGTCAGGGTGAAGTTGTAGCGATCATCAACTATATGAACCAGATCCTGGTAGAGCTGGTGAAGCTGGCGAACCTGATCGTAACCATGACCAAGGCTCTGGCCTGCGCAGAACGTGTAGCTTCCGTTTTCGATATTGGCGCAGATGCTGTATATGTGGGAGTACAGGATCAGAAACTGGCGGATAAGGTAGATAAGAGCGCACCTTTCTTAGACTTCAAACATGTATCCCTGACTTATCAGGGAGCCGGAGCACCTACTTTGCAGGATATGAACTTCACCGTAAACCGTGGCGATACCGTAGGTATCATCGGAGGTACCGGTTCCGGTAAGACCTCCCTGGTGAACCTGATCCCCGGTTTCTACCCGGCGACAGAAGGTGAGATCCTGTTGGAAGGCAGAGATATCCGGACCATGAGTGATGAGGAACTGCGCGGACGTATCGGCGTCGTACCGCAGAAGGCAGTCCTGTTCAAGGGAACGATCCGCAGCAACCTCCAGTGGGGCAAGCCAGACGCTACCGAAGAGGAGATGTGGAAAGCACTGGAACTGGCACAGGCATCGGAAGTGGTAGACGGTAAGCCCGGAAAGTTAGATGCAACTGTGGCACAGAACGGTAAGAACTTCTCCGGTGGACAGAGACAGCGTCTGACGATCGCAAGAGCCTTGGTCAGAAATCCCGAGATCCTGATCCTGGATGACAGTGCCTCCGCACTGGACTACGCAACGGATGCAAAACTCCGTGCAGCAATCCGGACTTTGGAAGATAAGACCACAACCTTTATCGTATCCCAGCGCGCCTCCACGATCCGCCATGCGGACAAGATCATCGTTCTGGATGATGGAGAGATCGCAGGTATGGGAACCCATGATGAGTTGTTAAAGGACTGCACCGTATATCAGGAGATTTATTATTCCCAGTACCCTGAACAGAGAGGAGGTGTTCGGTAATGCAGAAGAAAAATAACAAAGAGACGATGAAGCGGGTATTGAAATATATCCGGAAATATACACCGGCACTGGTACTCTCCCTACTGTTAGCAGGCCTGACCGTGTTACTGACCTTATATATCCCTATCCTCACCGGTAATGCGGTGGATCTGATCATCGGCGAGGGACAGGTGGATATGCCCGACATCTTTGCCATTATGAAAAAAATCGCTATCGTCATGATCATCACGGCAGTAGGCCAGTGGGTTATGAACACCTGCAACAACTATATTACCTATCATGTGATCCGGGATATCCGTACGGATGCTTTTGCGAAGCTGGAGATCCTGCCCTTAAAATATCTGGATGCCCATGCTTACGGTGATATCGTGAGCCGTGTTATTGCGGACGTGGATACTTTCGCAGACGGTCTGCTGATGGGATTTACCCAGCTGTTCACCGGTGTACTGACGATCCTGTGTACGCTGGGCTTCATGTTGGTGACCAATGTGCCCATCACACTGGTAGTAGTATGTATCACTCCGGTATCCTTCCTGGTGGCAAAATTCATTGCAACCAAGACCTACTCCATGTTCAAGGAGCAGTCCGAGACCAGAGGTGAGCAGACCTCCCTGATAGAGGAAATGATCGACAACCAGAAGATCGTAAATACCTTTTCCAGAGGAGAAGCGGTGAAGAGCAAGTTTGGAGAGATCAACGGCAGATTGCAGAAATGCTCTCTGAAAGCTATCTTTTTCTCTTCCATTACGAACCCGGCGACCCGTTTTGTTAACAGTCTGGTATATGCCGGTGTCGGTGTGTTCGGTGCGCTCGTAGCGATCAAGGGCGGTATCAGCGTAGGCCGTCTGTCCTGCTTTTTAAGCTATGCGAACCAGTACACCAAGCCCTTCAACGAGATCTCCGGCGTGGTAACAGAATTGCAGAATGCTTTTGTCTGTGCCGGACGTATCTTTGAACTGATCAACGAGGAGCCTCAGGTGCCCGATGCTGCGGATGCAAGAGTATTGGAAGATGCCCAGGGTAATGTGGATCTGAAGAATGTATACTTCCAGTATGTGCCGGAGAAGAAGCTGATCCAGAACTTTAACCTGAAAGTTACCCCCGGTCAGAGAGTTGCCATCGTAGGCCCTACCGGATGCGGTAAGACCACCGTGATCAACTTGTTGATGCGTTTTTACGATGTGAACTCCGGCTCCATTAAGGTGGATGGTACCGACATCCGGGATATCACCAGAGGAAGTCTCCGTACCAATTACGGTATGGTGCTGCAGGAGACCTGGTTACGTTCCGGCACTATCCGTGACAACATCTGCATGGGTAAACCGGACGCTACCGAGGAAGAGATCATCGCAGCAGCCAAGGCATCCCATGCCCATAGCTTTATCAAGCGACTGCCCCAAGGGTATGACACCGTGATCACCGAAGACGGCGGCAGCCTGTCCCAGGGACAGAAACAGCTTCTGTGTATCACCAGAGTCATGCTGTGCCTGCCTCCCATGCTGATCCTCGATGAGGCAACCTCCTCCATCGATACCCGTACCGAGATCAAGATCCAGAACGCATTCGCCACCATGATGGAAGGCCGCACCAGCTTCATCGTAGCCCACAGACTTTCCACCATCCAGAGCGCTGATGTCATCCTGGTAATGAAAGACGGAAACATCATCGAACAGGGTAACCATGAAACCCTCCTGGCACAGGGTGGATTCTATGCGAACCTGTATAATAGCCAGTTTGCCGTGTGACGAGCCATGCAAAGGCAAGGAAACTACCACTCAATGGGGAGCTTGCTCACCAGGGAGTGGTAGTTTTTTTGACTTTATACGGCGACAGCCGTCATCCGCCGAAAGCCCGCCAGGGCTTTTGACGGATGCTGGCATGGCTCGTTACACTTTCCCCGGCAGCGGCGCGCCCTTTGCCCTTGCCTTTTTTTAAAAAAAGACAGATAATATATGGAAAAAAGTCGAAAATTGTAAAAATATACCAACACAATAAAAATATTGAAAATAAATTAAAATATTTCGAGAAATGTGTTGACAAATGTACAAGCATGTATTATATTAGACTTAACAAAAGAGAAACGGAACAACCCAACAAAGAAGGTTGGGAGAGAAGTACAAAAGAATCTATAGAAAGAGAGGTATAGTCCACCTAACAAGTAAAGTCCTACCACAGTCTTCCATGATGTACAACTGAATAGAACTACCAAAGAGAACCAATTTACATAGAGAACATCAAGTACACAGAAGAAAAAGTAATGAACAACAGAAGATAAGAATTATCTCACATTACAGTACATACGTACAAAAGAAAAGTGGAAAGAGAACAAAAGACAAAATGGAAGATCAAATTTAAGAAAGAGAGGGCAAGCCATTGGAGCCTGTAGTCTGAGAGGGCGTACTGATTGAAAGAATGATCGGTACGCTCTCTTAATGTTGTATAACTATTCAGAGCCAAGTAAAAAATCAAGATGGTCGTCAAATGCTTGCATTTGTAAGTCCATATTGGATTTTTTATTTTGCGAATGAGGTTCTGAATAGTTGTACAATTTTCCAGTGGAAAAACCTACCGATATCATGTACAATAAAAGAATAGTACAGATAGAGGAGTTATGAAAATGGACACAAACGAACAGAATCAGCAGGACAAAAGAGAACTCAGACATAAGAGAAGACAGAGAAATCAGATCATTGCATATACGGCCGTAGGTATTATGATCCTGTTGCTGGCGGTGGGAATTGCTTTTGCTGTAAGCAAGATTACCAGCATGAGTCGTAATCAGGAAGAACAGCAGAACAAGGTGGATGAGATCCTTTCGGATGAGGAGACAATCCAGGCACCGACGGAAAGCCAGGAGACAGTGGTGGAACTCACGGATGAGCAGAAGCTGGATACCATTATCAATGAGGCAATCATCCAGAACATGCCTCTGGAAGATAAGGTAGCCGGATTATTCATTACGACGCCGGAATCGATCACCGGTGTGTCTGCGGCAGTACAGGCGGGAGACGGTACCAAGGATGCTTTGTCGAAATACCCGGTAGGTGGAATCGTATACGCTGCGAAAAACATCCAGTCTGCAGATCAGCTGAAGCAGATGATCGATAATACCAAATTGTATACCAGCTATCCCCTGTTTATTGCCATTGACGGAGAGGGAAGTGATACAGATGCGGTAGCTGCGGCAGGCCTTGGCACTAAAGTGGACACACCCCAGAGCATCGGGGCTACCGGAGATACCAACAATGCGTACCTAGCGGGAACCACGGTGGGAACTTATCTGGCAGAGCTGGGCTTTAATCTTGATTTCGCACCTTCTGCAGATCTCAGTGTAGTGGATGGAAATGCGGCAGGCAGCAGTTCTTACGGATCGGAAGCGGACAATGTGGCATCCTTTGTAGGATATATGCAGGCAGGATTACAGGAGCAGAAGGTGACCGCATGTATCGGACAGTTCCCTGGTATCGGCAGCAGTACCCAGAGCACGAAGGACGGCATGGCATCTACAGACAGAAGTGCGGAAGATTTCAGGGCCAATGAATTTGTGGTTTTCCAGACTTGTATCGACAATGGCATGACCAAAATGATCCGCATCAGTAATATGGCGTCATCTTCCCTGACCGGAGACAATACCCCCTGCACGTTCTCCAGCGCGGTGGTAACGGATATTTTAAGAAATGAACTGAATTTCCGCGGTGTGATCGTGTCCGGAGCCATGAATGAGGCTGCAATCTCCAATTACTATGGAGCAGATGAAGCTGCGGTACTGGCACTTCGCGCAGGCTGTGATATGATCTATGCACCGGAGAATTTTGAGACGGCATACAACGGAGTATTGGAGGCTGTACAGAACGGCACCATTTCCGAGGAACGCATCAATGATTCCCTGCGGAGAATCTACCGTATCAAATATGCGGATAAACTGGAACAGTAAAGAAGATAGAAGACGATTGCATGTGAGTGCAGTCGTCTTTTTTCTTGTAAAAAATGGCCGTTCATGTTATCTTAGCAATAAGAGCAATATTTCTCTTACAAATTCTCATATCGTTGACTAGCGATCTATAGTCGTTTTCCCAGAGCCGTGAATGGAAGAAAGAAACATGAAGTTAAAATGAAGGTGGTGAAAAGAGTGAAGTGTATAGCATAGGAAAAATAAATCAAAAAATATATAAATGTATAACAGAGGATATTATTACCGAAGAGGTTATTATCACAGACAATCAGATTCAACATATTAAGGACAGACATCCAGAGGCATATAATAAAGTATTGAAAATATACAGGAGGCAATAAGTACCCCGGATTATATTATTAGGGATAAGCATGCATATACGGGACTGATTATTAAAAGAATACAAACGGAAGAAGGATTTTTACAGATTGTATTAAGATTATGTACTTCGGGGGATGAACATGGATATAAAAATTCTGTGATTTCATGCTGGAAAATTAGTGAGAGAAGATTGCAGAATTACTTGCGAAATAAAGAAATTCTTTACAGTAGGGAATAAACAGGGTATAATCTATATACAATAAGAGAGGAACTATCCGAGGTGGTAAATTTCGTTGCAACCACGCACCCTATGGGTCAAAAGAGATGCAGGAGAGGCGACGCCTGCCGGATGGTTTCTTGCTTATGTTATTGAGTCACCATTTTGTGGTGGCTTTTTTAGTTTTAACCACATGCGTTGTAGAACCAGCTGTCTACAACGCATTTCTAACCTTCCGACATCATTATTAACCCGATATTCAATTTTATTATTTTTGTGTTATAATGTCTAAACTCATAAACGTTGTAGCAGATTGGAGTATTTATGAAAAGAAAAATCATTTTATCATTGAGATATGACGGATTTAGTAGACAAGTTAATCACTGGTAGAACCACTGGCAACAGTGACAGTACCGCCGGAGGCGGTAGCTCTTCCTCAAGCGAAGGGTTTACTGTGGATCCTAGCGACCGTGGTGAAGATTTTGAAATGAAGCAAGGAACAGTCGGTGGCTACGTGTAATGGGCGGATAGATGTAGGTCGGTACGCAATAGAGATAAAATTCGTACATATAGACAGATTGGCAGATGCAATTATTAACCAAACGTTATATTGTCTTTCGTGGTATAACAATCGGCTGTCTACAGCTGTCTACAATTTCATGCAGACACAAAAAGAGTGGAAACCCTGTAAAATCAAGGCTTCCGCTGCAAATAAAAGAAGCGCGAGACGGCGCACGAGGTCCGGGGGATCTCGGACTGCGCGGACCGGAGCGGAGCGTAGACATCGAACTTTCGAGCCCTGGCAGGGCTCGAAAAAAAGAACGATACCGATTTGGTATCGTTCTTTTTTCAAGCGCGAGACGGGGATCGAACCCGCGACCCCCTCCTTGGCAAGGAGGTGCTCCACCGCTGAGCCACTCGCGCATATCTTACGGACAAGTTATAATATACTATAGGGCTCCGGAAATGTCAATAAAAAAAGTGTGCATCTTTTTTGCAAATTGCATATACAATTAACGCAGCAGTATTCTACGCAGCCATCCGGTGAATTTCCGCTCTATCAGGATCCAGCACAGATAAGCCAGAACAATGCTTATTACAACGCTTACGATCAGTCCGACAACAGACAATACGGATAGGGTGGAAAAGTCAAATACCACACGGTCCAGAAACATAACCGGATAGTAGTGTACCAGATACAGGGAATAGCTGATATTTCCCAACTGCACAAAAAAGCGGGGCATGGAAAGCTGCAGGCCTGCGAGAAAAGCAAGGATTAACAATAGCAGAGCCGGGAGCCCCCACTGGGGAAGCCTGAGGAACCCAATCACATTGATCCGGGGCGTAAAGTAAGCAAGCAGACAAAAGATTACCGGGATACATACCGCGGATACGAGGCTTACTGTCCGCGAAACCGGATGAAGGGTATGCCTGCGATACAAATACCGCAGCAGATAGTAAGCCAGAATTCCGAAGAGAAATTCCAACATGACAGGATCTCCGTAAAAAATGAGGAAAGGAGAAAGTACATTACCTATCGGAGACTGCCAGGATGAGATCGCCGGAGCAAATATCTGTACCATTCCCACCAGAATCACCAGAAATGCGCTGCAGATCAGACCGCGGTATTTCATGCTGATGTGAAAGGCAATGAAAAACAGCAGATAGAACAGCATTTCACAGTTGATGGTCCAGCCGATCCGTACCAAAGGCTGGATCGCTCCGCTGCCGATATCAAAAGGAATAAACAGCAGACTTTTGACAAGATAGGAAAAATCGTGTCTGGTCTGTTGGAACATGGAAGGAAACAACAACAGCGACAGATAGGTTCCCAGTGTCATCAGGTAGTAAAGCGGAAGAATCCGGACCAGGCGTTTGCGGAAGAAATATTTGGTACTTTTTTCCGTGGTAAACATGATCATGAATCCGCTGATACAAAAAAAGATGTCCACACCGAAAGCTCCAAAGTTCAGAAAACGGACATGCTGAAATACCACAAAAAGAGCAGCCAGACCGCGTAAAGCCTGGATGCTGTCAAAATGCAGTTCATGAAACTCTTTATTAACTGTTATATTTTCCATAGAAATAACCATGCCTTTTTGTACTAGTTTACGAAATATAACTCCATTTTAACATTTTTGCGGGAGATTGGGAAACATTTTATTCAGGAAAAAAACTTGCGTACTGCGATATAAAATAATACAATAATAAGTGAATATAGATTATGCCCAACGGGCTGGGCATAGGAACCGGCGAACCGCAATTTGCGGAACTGGCAGAGAATAACAGGACGGTATGGATATAGATATGAGCGCAACGAGACAGCAGATGTTAGAGACAGCAGAACACCTGAATCAGCAGATGACAGACGGAATTCCTTTTACCTGGGAGACTCTGGAACAGGCACTTACCTCTGTGACAGAACAGGATGATAAGGGAATCCACGGATGGATCTGCTATTTTGCTGCCTTTTATCAACTGACAACAGGGAATCAGGAGGGCTGCCTGCATTATCTGGATGAGAGCGTCAGGTGTCTTCTGGGAACGGATCAGGAGCATCATGTAGCCAGAGTGTACAATATGATCGGTATTGTGGCACATATGCAGAACAACCTGTCGCTGGCCATGGAACAGTACGATAAAGCATTGGATTATACGGAAAAATACGATGATAAGATGGTGCACAGCATTGTACTGAGCAATATGTCGGATGCGTATTATCTCATAGGAGCTTATGAAAGAGCTGTGCAGTGCCATGCGGAATGTATCCGCGAATTTGAACAGGCGGATGACAACAGTACATACAGCAGGATCAATTTCCGGAAAATGCTGGCAGAGTACGGATGCTGCCTGCTGCATCTGCATATGGATGACGAGGCGGAAAAGGTACTGTGTAAACTGGAAGAGACCGGGCAGAGCAAGGAGGTCATACGTGAGACAAGGCTGGGTGTCAATGTATTTCTGGCTTATCTGGCGGAGCGAAACGGAGACCGGAAGAAGGCAGAAGAGCATGTACGTACAGCGGTAATGGCATTAGAGGATATGACACAGGTCTCTTCCGAATACGACAGTATTCAGAATCTGCTGCAATATGTGGAAAAGATAGGCAAGACGGAACAGATAGAGGAAGTATTGAACTGTCTGGAACCCAAAGCTGCCATTGAACAGAATAAAAGTCTGCTGTTGCAGCTTTTGTCTCTGCGGATGCGTTATTGCAGTTCCAGAATGACTCCGGAAGAATTCAAACAGAGCGCAGACACCTTCTTCCACTTGAAAGACAGCTGGGAGCTGACAGAAAACAGTCAGGTCATGTATATGATGGAGCTTAGAAAGCGATTACAGGCGGCAGAAGAGGAGCAGAAGGAACAGGAACGTAAGAGAAACCGGCTGTTGTATCAGGCAGACCATGACGAGCTGACAGGACTCTATAATAAGAGAAGCCTGAATCGTTATCTGGAGGATGTGTTTGAAGACTGTCTTCTGAATGAGAAGGAACTGGGCATTCTGTTCCTGGATATTGACCATTTCAAACAGTTGAATGATCGCTATGGACATGGGAGGGGAGATGAAGGAATCTGCGCGGTAGCGGATACTCTGAAAAAATGTTTTCCGGAGGACTATGTGGCGCGTTACGGCGGAGATGAATTCCTGGTGGTCATGACGGGACGTGACAGGGAGTATGCAGAGGAACATGCAAGACAGCTATGTATGGGCATCCGGGAATGTGAGATTCCCAATGAAGACTCTTCTGTGGAACCGTGGCTTACGATTTCTATAGGTGGTGTCTGTGCTATTCCGAAGGAACCAAACCGAGTGTGGGATTTCCTGTCGGCTGCGGACAAAACACTTTATGACCAGAAAAATGAGCAAAAAGGAAAAGTACGCTTCTATGTGGGAGAAGGACAATACCTATAGCTCTGCAACCAAAATAAAAGGAACACAACAATGGATAACAAGCAATATTCCACCCGCGAATTGTTTCGCAGGTTTGCACCTTATTTTAAAAAATACCGTTTTACCTTGTGGATGGATCTGTTCTGTGCAGCACTGACCACGGTCTGTGAACTGGTGTTGCCGTTAATTATGCGCTACATTACCAATGAAGGGCTGCGGGATCTTGCGTCCCTGTCGGTGAAGACCATACTTTCACTGGGAGTTCTGTATTTCGGACTTCGTATCGTGGATTGCATCGCCAGTTACTATATGTCCGATATGGGACACGTCATGGGCGCGAAGATCGAGACGGACATGCGCAGAGATGCATACAACCATTTGCAGAAGCTGTCCAATACTTATTATAACAATACCAAAGTCGGTCAGATCATGGGGCGGATCACCAATGATCTGTTTGATGTGACGGAATTCGCCCATCATTGCCCAGAAGAATTTTTCATCGCCGGAATCAAGACCGTAATCTCTTTTATCATTCTGGCAAATATCAATCTGCCGCTGACATTGATGATCTTTCTGTGCATGCCGCTGATGTGCGGTGTGTGCATGATCCTGAATTTCCGGATGCGAAGTGCCTTTCGCAAGCAGCGTAACCAGATCGGAGAGCTGAACGCCCGGATCGAGGACAGTCTGCTGGGCCATAAGGTGGTCAAGGCATTTACCAATGAAGAGGTGGAAAATGTCAATTTTGAGAAAGATAACGGCACTTTTCTGGATATTAAGAAGCTGACCTACCGTTACATGGCGGCATTCAATACCACAGTGAAGCTGTTTGACGGATTGATGTATCTGGTGGTATTGGTGGCAGGCGGTATTTTTATGGTAAACGGACGGATCGCCGCTGGTGACCTGGTGGCATATATGCTGTATGTATCCACCCTGATCGCAACAATCCGGCGTATCATCGAATTTGCCGAACAGTTCCAGCGGGGCATGACCGGTATCGAGCGCTTTTTACAGATCGTGGATGCGGATATCGAGATCTTCGATGAGCCAGATGCCATAGAACTGAAGGACCCGAAGGGAGAAATCTCTTTTGAAAAAGTAAGCTTTGAATATCCGGATGACCATAACAAGGTATTCACTGATCTGAACCTGCAGATCCACGCGGGAGAAAAGGTGGCCATCGTCGGTCCTTCCGGTGGTGGTAAGACAACGCTGTGCAATCTGATCCCGAGATTTTATGATGTCTCAGAAGGCAGGATCCTGTTGGACGGCCAGGACATTAAGCATTTTACGTTAAAGAGTCTGCGGGGCAATATCGGTATCGTACAGCAGGATGTGTATCTTTTCTCCGGTACGATCTATGAAAATATCGCTTATGGACGTCCCGGGGCTTCGAAAGAAGATGTGATCAATGCGGCAAAGCGTGCCGGGGCTCATGAATTCATCATGGGACTGAAGGACGGTTATGATACTTATGTGGGAGAACGGGGTGTAAAGCTGTCCGGCGGACAGAAACAGCGGATCAGTATTGCCAGAGTATTTCTGAAAAATCCGCCCATCATCATTCTGGATGAGGCCACTTCCGCACTGGACAATGAGAGTGAGTTCGCCGTGGCAAAATCTCTGGGAGAATTGTCGGAGGGGCGTACTACTCTGACTATCGCCCACAGACTTTCCAGTATCCGCAATTCCGACAGGATCCTGGTGCTGACGGATGACGGCATTGTGGAGGAAGGCAATCACGACCAGCTCATGGAACAAAAAGGGATCTATTATCAGTTCTATGAAACAGCCAATGCTTTGAAATAACATTACAAAAACGGAGGTAGAGCTATGAAACTTGTGTTTGTGGGGGCAGACCATGAAGTAACCGGAAGCTGTCATTATCTGGAGGTTGCCGGGAAACATATTTTAGTGGACTACGGTATGGAGCAGGGTGTCAATGTATTTGAAAATGTGCCGCTGCCGGTGGCGGAATCCATGATTGATTATGTATTCCTGACTCATGCTCATGTGGATCATTCGGGTCTTCTGCCGCTTCTGTATGCCAGAGGCTTCAGAGGACAGATCTATTCCACGGATGCTACAGCGGATCTGTGTAGCATTATGCTGCGTGACTGTGCACATATCCAGAGTGCCGAAGCGGAATGGAAGAATCGTAAGGCAAAACGTTCTGCGAATAATGCAGTGGTGGAGCCGCTGTATACCATGGAGGATGCAGATGGTGTGATCCGCCGGTTCGTTCCCTGTCATTACAATACGATCGTGGAAGTATGCGAGGGAGTAAAAATCCGTTTTACGGATATCGGACATCTGCTGGGCTCTGCCAGCATCGAAGTCTGGCTGACGGAGGACGGCAATACGAAAAAAATCGTATTTTCCGGCGATATCGGCAACAAGCACCAGCCGTTACTTAAGGATCCGACACCTACGAAGGAAGCGGATTATGTCGTGATGGAGTCTACCTACGGTGACAGACTGCATCCGAAGGATAAGCTGGATTATGTGGCAGAACTGACCAAGGTGCTGCAGGAGACCTTAGACCGGGGTGGTAACGTGGTGATCCCGTCTTTTGCTGTGGGCCGTACCCAGGAGATCCTGTATTTCCTGCGGAAGATCAAGGTAGGGCGCCTGGTAAAGGGTCATGAAGATTTCCCGGTGTATGTGGACAGTCCCATGGCGGTAGAGGCTACCGGCGTATTCCAGGAGAACAGGTGGGAATGCTTCGATGATGAGGCCATGGAATTCGTAAAAGAAGGCATTAATCCCATTGCTTTTTCGGGATTAAAGCTGTCCATCACCAGTGAGGAATCCAAAGCCATCAACTTCGACGAGACACCCAAGGTCATTATCTCCGCATCCGGTATGTGTGACGCAGGACGTATCCGGCATCATCTGAAGCATAATCTGTGGAGACCGGAGTGTACGATCCTGTTCGTCGGCTATCAGTCGGTGGGAACACTGGGCCGGGCACTGGTAGAGGGTGCTGATGAGGTGAAGCTGTTCGGTGAGACGGTTTCAGTGCGCGCCGAGATCCGGAAAATGACGGGACTGAGCGGTCATGCGGATAAGGAAGGCCTGATCGACTGGATCCGGGCCTTTGAAGAAAAACCGAAGAAGGTGTTCGTGGTACATGGAGAGGACAGCGTATGTACCGGATTTGCTGAGTGCCTGAAGATCGAGTACGGGCAGAGAGCCTACGCTCCTTACAGCGGTACGGAGTTCGATCTGGCAGGCAATAAGTTCACCTATGAGGCAGCACCTGTTGCCGTGCAGAAAAAGACGAAGCCTGCTACCGGAGTCTTCGAACGACTGCTTGCCTCTGCGAGACGCTTACTGGCACTGGTTACGAAGAGCGAGGGCGTCATGACCAACAAGGATATGGCGAAGTTCGCGGACCAGATCAATTCCCTATGTGACAAGTGGGAGATATAAGTGCATCCATAGGCACAAACAACCCTGAGTATGTAGGACGATAGTCCGGAATACGAAGGGGGGACGATTTCGAGAGTGCGAAGCACGGAGAAATCGTTTATATATTATATTGGAATCAGAATAAGGAGACAACATGAGTTTAGCGGATCATATTTTTATCGATATGTGCAATGACATTTTAACCAACGGTACCAGCACGGAGGGCGAGAAAGTGCGCCCCCACTGGCCGGATGGTACCCCTGCCTACACTATTAAGAAATTCGGAGTAGTGAACCGGTACGATCTGTCGAAGGAGTTCCCGATCCTGACCTTGCGCCGGACGGCATTAAAATCCGCCACAGATGAGATGCTGTGGATCTGGCAGCGCAAGTCCAACAACATTCATGATTTAAACAGCCACGTCTGGGATGAGTGGGCAGATGAAAACGGCTCGATCGGTAAGGCATACGGCTATCAGATGCAGGTGAAGCATCAGTATAAGGAAGGCATGATGGATCAGGTGGACCGCGTGATCTACGATCTGAAGAACAATCCCTTCAGCCGCCGGATCATGACCAATATCTATGTGCATCAGGATCTGCACGAGATGAATCTGTATCCCTGTGCTTACGGTATGACCTTTAATGTGACGCAGAAAAAGGGAGAGGACAGGCTGACCCTGAATGCCATTTTAAACCAGCGTTCCCAGGACGTACTGGCAGCCAACAACTGGAATGTGGTACAGTATGCGGTGCTGGTGCATATGCTGGCACAGGTCTGCGATATGAACGTGGGCGAGCTGGTGCATGTCATTGCGGATGCCCATATCTATGACCGCCACGTGGATGCCATTAAGGAGCTCATCAGCAGAGACCCCTTCCCGGCGCCGAAGTTCTGGCTGAACCCGGAGATCAGGGACTTCTATCAGTTCACACCGGATGATGTGAAGCTGGAGGGTTACCAGACCGGGGAGCAGATCAGGGATATTCCGATTGCAATCTGACATGAGTAAGTAGGGCGGTAGCCCGGAATACGAATATCAGTACGGTTTCGTGAGTGCGAAGAACGGAGAAACCGGTTATTATCATAGAAACAAACAGAAACGAGGTACACCATGAATTTAATTGTAGCAGTAGACAACAACTGGGCCATCGGCAGCAAGAACGAACTGCTGATCCGCATCCCCAACGATCACAAGCATTTCCGCGAAGAGACGACAGGTAAGGTAGTGGTTCTGGGACGCAAGACTTTGGAGACTTTCCCGCAGGGCATGCCTTTAAAGAACCGCATCAACATTATTTTGTCCAAAGATCCGAATTATCAGGTCAAGGATGCGATCGTGGTACACTCTATTGAAGAATTGCTGGAAGAACTGAAGAAATATGACGAAGAGAATATCTATATCATCGGCGGAGAGAGTATTTACCGCCAGATGCTGCCTTACTGTGACGTGGCCCATGTGACGAAGATTGACCATGCCTACGAGGCGGATGCCTATTTCCCGGATCTGGACAGTGATCCTGAGTGGGAGATTACCGCAGACAGTGACGAGCAGGTCTATTTTGACATTACCTATCAGTTCTTAAAGTACGAGCGCAAGAAAGCCTGAGTGCGGAAAACGATGAAAAAGAAGATATATTTGGCAGTTACGGTTTTACTGCTTACTCTGGCAGGAATATATGTGGCAGCCAGAATGATTCTGTGGGGTGGTCCCGTAAGTTTTCGCAGTTATGTGTTGTTACTGGGGGATCTGCTGTGTCTGCTGCTTCTCCTGTTTTATGTATATCTGAGAGTACCCATCAGGCTGCACCGGAAAATACGGGACAAGTGGGGAACTCCCGGGAAATGGGAGTGGCTGGAGGATATCGGCATTGCTTTGTGGGCAGTGCTGTGCCTGATCGTCACGTTTGCCGGAATTGCCTGGATTTGGTTTGAAAATGACATCCCTTCGGAGACGCGGCTCACAGAGAATCTGATCAGTGTGGAAGAGATGGAGTTCCCGGACAGGCACTGGTATTCCTACTGGCGTCCAGAGGGCGTGCTGTTTCGGAGAGAGACGGAGCTTGCCGGTGAGGATTACATTACTTATCTGACGGAATTGATGGACAAGGAAGAAAATACCCACCCGGAGGATGCAGAAACGGTAGCAAAGCAGGCGATGGAAGAACAGTGGCTTGCGGAATACTATGCGTCGGAGACGGAAAACGCGGAAGATGTACAGGATCCCTTAGAGCCTTACGCACAGGCAGTATATGATGCTGTGCTGCAACAACAGGGCTTTTCCTTCGAAGTCTGCTACAATGCCAAAGGCAATTTCTATCTGCAGCTGGGAGAACAGGAGCAGGCGGGAAAGACCTATGCATACACGCTGGTCTACAATCGTACCTCGCAGAACGGAAAATGTGAGATTTTCGTGCTGTACCGGAATCCGGAAGAGAATCTGTCCACAGAGGCAGCACAGATCGTGGAGTTTTATGCGGTCCGCAGTGAAGATCTGCAGGTCATTGCGGGGGATAAGACCGGATGGTCAGTGGTAGCGAACAGTGCATATCAGGAAGCTACCGGAGAAAAATAATTGTAGTGAATTTAATTTGAGTTTTCAGCTAAAAGGAGAAATGAGCCACATTTTCGCTGAAAAAAGCACTGGAAAGCATAAATGTGTATATTGACTTTTATTACAAATGGTATAATAATGAAAATCAATAAATTCTGTTAAGAGAAATCAACAGGCAGAGTGGTAAACCGAGGAAAGAAGGAATACAAAATGGAAAAGAAGAACATTGACTGGGGTAACATCGGTTTCGGTTATATCCCTACGGATTACAGATATGTGTCCAATTACAAGGACGGCAAATGGGATGACGGTCAGCTGACCCAGGACCCCAACATCGTATTAAATGAGTGTGCAGGTGTATTGCAGTATGCACAGACCGTATTCGAAGGTCTGAAGGCTTACACCACAGAAGATGGACATATCGTTACTTTCCGTCCTGACTTGAACGGTGAGCGTCTGGAGTCTTCCGCAGCAAGACTGGAGATGCCCATTTTCCCCAAGGAGCGTTTCGTGGAAGCTGTTACCGAGACGGTTAAGGCGAACGATGCTTTCGTACCTCCTTACGGCAGCGGTGCAACTCTGTACATCCGTCCTTATATGTTCGGCAGCAACCCTGTCATCGGTGTAAAGCCTGCGGATGAGTATCAGTTCCGTATTCTGTGCACCCCTGTAGGACCTTATTTCAAGGGCGGCGTTAAGCCTCTGACCATCCGTGTCACCGACTTTGACCGTGCGGCACCTCACGGAACCGGTCACATCAAGGCTGGCCTGAACTATGCTATGAGCTTACATGCAATCGTATCCGCTCACAAGGAAGGCTACGATGAGAATATGTATCTGGATGCTGCTACCCGTACCAAGGTAGAGGAGACCGGCGGTGCGAACTTCCTGTTCGTTACCAAGGACAACAAGGTCGTAACTCCCAAGTCCGACAGTATCCTTCCTTCCATCACCCGTCGTTCTCTGGTATATGTTGCCAAGGAATATCTGGGACTGGAAGTAGAAGAGAGAGAAGTATACCTGGATGAAGTAAAAGACTTCGCAGAGGCTGGTCTGTGCGGTACCGCAGCAGTAATCTCCCCTGTTGGCAAGATCGTTGACCACGGTAAAGAGATCTGCCTGCCCAGCGGCATGACCGAGATGGGACCTGTCACCAAGAAGCTGTATGAGACTCTGACCGGTATCCAGATGGGCAGGATCGAAGCTCCTAAGGGCTGGATCCATGTGATCGAGTAATCTGGTATCAAAATGGAATAATATTAAAAATGCGTGTGGAGAATATCCGCACGCATTTTTTTGTCTGTAGAATTCTTAGATTTTTCTGAACTTCCAAGAAACCGTGGCACAGAAGAAAAAAATAGGGTATAATCAGAATTTAGAGACTTTGAGAAAGTAGGAAATGTTATGTTTTTTAAAAATAGATGTCATATCACCGCGGTATTGGTGGCGGGAGTGCTGGGAATAAGTATGGTGACGGGACTGACCGCCTGCGGCAGCAGTGACGGCACAAGAGTGGTATTTACCACAGGATTTGGGAAAAATGAGGTATTTCGGATCGGGGACGAGTCCTGCTCTAAGGCGGAGATCATGATCTACCTGACCACGACCCAGAATCAATATGAGAATGTCTACGGGACGGAGATCTGGAATACTTCCCTGAACGGAGTGACTCTGGAGGATAATGTCAAGGAGACAGTGCTGGCAAGGATTGCTCAGATCAAGACCATGTACCTGCTGGCAAAAGAGAAAGAGGTCACGTTGGATGAAGCCGAGGAGGCAAAGGTCGTTCAGGCGGCACAGGAGTATTATTCTTCCTTAAATGATACGGAGATCGAGGCTATGGGTGCCACGGAGGAGATTGTGGAGAATCTGTATCGGGAATATGCCATGGCAGACAAGGTCTATCAGTTGATTATACAGGACATCAATCCGGAGATCAGTGATGACGAGGCACGCAAAATTACGGTGCAGCAGATCTTTTTTGCAACAGCATCCACGGATATGGACGGAAACCTGAAGCCTTATTCGGAAAGCTCCATTCAGAGTGCCTATGAGAAAGCCTGCGAGGTAAGAGACCTGGCGGTGGACGGAGAACACGATTTCACGGAGCTGGCTTCTAAATACAGCGATGATTCCGAGATCACCTATTCCTTCGGTAAGGGGGAGGCGGAGAGTGCCTACGAGGAAGCAGCATTTAACCTGGCAACGGATGAAGTGAGCCAGGTGATTCAGTGCGAAAGAGGATATTATATTATCAAATGTACCAATACCCTGGACAGAGAAGAAACCGATGCCAATAAGCTTAAGATTGTAGAGGAACGGAAACGGGAAGTCTTCGGGCAGGAGTATGACAGCTTTGTGAATACACTGGTGCGTCAGCTCAATGACAAGCTGTGGGATGAGATCACGCTGATCATGGACGAACAGGTGACTACGGACAACTTTTTTGATGTGTATGCAAAGTACTTTCCGGAGGAGTAATTTCTGGTTTTTTACACGCTTTATTAAAATTTTAGAATTACGGAAATATTGATAAATACTGGATTTTTGACTGATTGTTAGCACTCATTTATAATGAGTGCTAAATTTGTCTTGACTTTTCAATTTTACAGTCCTACACTTAGAATCAGTTAGGAAACAGTCAGCCATGGCTGTGCAATTTTAGAAAAGGATGTGGTAATAATGGCAGCAAAAAGCGGCAGTTTATCAATTAACAGTGAAAACATTTTTCCGATCATTAAAAAGTGGTTGTATTCCGATCACGATATTTTCTACAGAGAGTTGATCTCCAACGGCTGTGATGCCGTGACCAAGCTGAAAAAACTGGACATGATGGGAGAATATTCTCTTCCGGAAGGTTATAAGGGACGTGTGGATGTCATCGTGGATCCTGAGAAGAAGACACTGACCTTCAAGGATAACGGTCTGGGCATGACCGCCGACGAAGTGGAAGAGTATATCAACCAGATCGCATTTTCCGGTGCTACGGATTTCATTGAGAAATATAAGGACAAGAGCAATTCCGACCAGATCATCGGTCATTTCGGACTGGGCTTCTATTCCGCATTCATGGTAGCGGATGAAGTACATATTGATACGTTATCTTACAAGGACGGCGCCAAGGCAGTGCACTGGGAGTGCGACGGCGGCACCGAGTTCTCCATGGAAGACGGAGACAAGACGGATGTCGGTACGACCATTACCCTGTTTTTAAATGAAGATTGTCTGGAGTTCTGTAATGAGTACAAGGCTCGTGAGGTCGTGAAGAAGTATTGTTCCTTCATGCCTACCGAGATCTATCTGTCCAAGGCGAACACCAAGGAGACCCAGATCATCAAGGAAGAGGAAAAGCTTCCCGATGATGAAGTCCTGGAAGAGATCGAGCCGGAGAAGAAGGAAGCGGCAGAAGGTGAAAACGCTGAAGCTGCCGAGGGAACAGAAGAGCCTAAGAAGCTGAAGATCAGAAAGCGTCCTGAATTGATCAACGAGACACAGCCTCTGTGGACCAAGCATCCCAATGAGTGCACGAAGGAAGAGTATCTGGACTTCTACCGCAAGGTATTTCAGGATTACAAGGAGCCTCTGTTCTGGATCCACCTGAATATGGATTATCCTTTTAATCTGAAAGGTATCCTGTACTTCCCGAAGATCAACATGGAGTATGAGTCCATCGAGGGTACCATCAAGCTGTACAACAATCAGGTATTTATCGCAGATAACATCAAGGAAGTCATTCCTGAGTTCCTGCTGCTGTTAAAGGGTGTCATCGACTGCCCGGATCTGCCTCTGAACGTATCCAGAAGTGCATTGCAGAATGATGGATTTGTCAAGAAGATCGCCGAGTACATTACCAAGAAGGTAGCGGACAAGCTGGCTGGTATGTGCAAGACGGATAAGGAAGAGTATGACAAATACTGGGATGACATCAGTCCCTTCATCAAGTTCGGCTGCCTGAAGGATGACAAGTTCTGTGAGAAGATGAATGATTATATCCTCTTCAAGAATCTGGACGGCAAATATCTGACTCTGCCCGAGTGTCTGGAGATCAAGCCTCAGGACGAGGAAGAGAATAAGGAAAATGCTGTAGATGAGAACGGCAACAAGGTAGAAGCTGAGGTCGTAGGGGATAAATCTGAAGATGAGGCTTCTGAGGAGAATGCTGAGGAAGAGAAGAAGGAAAAGACCATCTACTATGTAACGGATGAACAGCAGCAGAGCCAGTACATCAATATGTTCAAGGCTGCCAAGATGGATGCTGTGATCCTGACCCACAATATCGATCAGCCCTTCATCTCCCAGTTAGAGCAGAAGAATGAGGGAATCAAGTTCCAGCGTATCGATGCGGATGTGACCGATGCCCTGAAGTCCAAGACTTCCAAGAAGGCTGAAAAAGAGATGGAAGAGCAGGCAGAGAGCATCAGCAAGCTGATGAAGAAAGCTCTGAAGAACGACAAGATCACTGTCAAGGTAGAGAAGCTGAAGAACAAGAAGATCTCTTCCATGATCACGCTGTCCGAAGAGAGCAGACGTATGCAGGATATGATGAAGATGTACTCCATGCCCGGCATGGATATGAGTGCTTTCGGCGGTGAGGGCGAGACCCTGATTCTGAATGCCAACCATCCTCTGGTACAGTACATCACCGAGCACCAGGACGGCGAGAACGCAGAAATGATCTGCGAGCAGCTGTACGATCTGGCAAAGCTCCAGCATGCACCCTTGTCCGCCGATGCCATGACCAAGTTCGTGGCAAGAAGCAATGACATTATGATGCTGTTGACCAAATAAAAATGACGGATTAAAAACAAAGGGAATCACAATCTGGGAACGGTTTGTGGTTCCTTTTTTGGGCTACACGGCGGCTCGGGGACAGATGCAGACCGGTACCGGAATTAGTATTTAGTGAATGCATATCACCCGTCTGTTAATCAAGTAGATGTATGATGAAGACAAAACGGATAGAAGTTAGTCTACTTAGTATATGGGAACATGCACATATTTTTCTGACTTTGCATATTCTGTAAGGAACATTTGTTGCCTGACCGGATCAAGACAGACAAAACGGCATAGGCAGAAAGGACCTCTGTCCATGGACACTACTTATACAGGAACACTTCAGATCAGCGTTGTCTCCGCTCTGAGGATGACACCGATACCCGGCGCGACCGTCACCGTCTCCTATACCGGGGATCCGGATTCCCCGCTGGAGACGATGACTACTGACGAATCCGGGCAAACCCCTACGATAACACTGGATGCGCCGCCGAGAGAGCTTTCTTTATCTCCGGATATTACGGCACAGCCCTATTCGGAGTACAACATTCAGGTGACTGCAGAAGGCTTTGAACCGGTACTGGTATCTGGTTCCGAAATTCTGGCAGGCGAATTTTCCCTACAACCGATCCGCATGAATCCGCTGAATGTAACAGAGGAGGAAGAAAAAGTAGTAGTAATACCTGCACATACGCTTTTCGGAGAGTATCCTCCGAAGATTCCGGAAGAAGAAATCAAACCTATGAACGAGACCGGGGAGATCGTACTGAGCCGTGTGGTGATTCCGGAATATGTGATCGTACATGACGGTGTCCCGGAGGATCCCACTGCCCGGAATTACTGGGTGCGCTATAAGGATTACATTAAAAATGTGGCCTCCAGCGAGATTTATTCCACCTGGCCGGAGAGTGCAATTTATGCTAATATTCTGGTCATTCAATCATTTACGTTAAACCGTATATATACGGAGTGGTACAGGGGACGTGGATACGATTTTACGATAACTTCTTCTACGGCGTATGATCAAAAATGGATCTATGGCAGAAATGTGTTCGAAGAGATCGACTATCTGGTAGATTCCATTTTTACCAACTATTTGTCAAGGCCCGGTGTACGACAGCCCATTTTCACATCGTATTGTGACGGTAATCGGACTACCTGCCGGGGGCTGAGCCAGTGGGGCTCCAAGTCATTGGCGGATCAGGGATATTCCGCTATTGATATCATTCATTATTATTACGGCAATGATATGTATATCAATTCCGCAGATATTATTTCGGGAGTGCCTTCTTCCTGGCCGGGGTATGATCTGACTATCGGTTCTTCCGGGGAAAAAGTCCGTCAACTGCAACAGCAGTTGAACCGGATCGCCAGAAATTATCCGGCGATTCCTACGTTGACACCCGACGGAATCTATGGCTCCGGTACTGCGGAGGCTGTCCGGACGTTCCAGAAGATATTTAATCTTCCTCAGACCGGAATCGTGGATTATCCTACATGGTTTGAAATCTCGGATATTTATGTGGGGGTGACACGTATTTCGGAGCCGGATGCGTAGTAAATGGGAAGTTACGCGAGCAATGAGCCGCGTAACTTCCCATTTACCATGTTGTAACAAGTGTAATTCCAACAATTTTCCCGGACAAGGATAAAATCCGCTTGACAGATAAAAATAAATAACGTATTATTGTATTAAATAAATAATACAGTAAAACAACAAGACAATGAGGGACCCGGGGAGGCATCGATAGAAACGATGCGTGACAGGTAATAAGAAACAGAAAATAAGAAACAAGAAAGGATGATAGGAATGGCGTGGGAATTGGATGCTGACAGACCCATATATGCGCAGCTGGTGGAGCAGATCCAGAAAGAGATCGTGTCCGGCAAATATCAGCCGGGAGAGAAGCTGCCGAGTGTCAGAGATCTTGCGGCCGTGGCGGCGGTGAACCCGAATACGATGCAGAAAGCTTTTGCGGAACTGGAGCGGAGCGGCCTGATCGTGACACAGCGCACCAGCGGCAGAACCGTGACGGAGGACACTGAGCTGATCGGGAATACCAGAGAACAGCTGGCAGCCGGGCATGTCCGGAATTTTATCAACAACATGCAGGAACTGGGATATCAGAGAGAGGAGATCCGGAATCTCTTCGATAAGGTACAGGCCTGACAGGGGTGCAAATTTATGATGAAAATAAAGAGAGGCGGAAATAGAAATGAATAATCTGGTAGAAATTGTAAATCTGACCAAGAAATATGGCGCCAATGTGGCTGTGAACAATCTGACCGTAAGTCTCCCCAAGGGGAAGATCATTGGCCTGTTGGGACCCAACGGCAGCGGTAAGACGACACTGATCAAAATGCTGAACGGTCTGCTGACACCGACGGAAGGCACCATCATGATCGACGGAAATTATGTAGGACCGGCGACCAAGAGCAAGGTAGCTTATCTGCCGGACCGCACGTATCTGACCATGAATCAGACGATCCGGGAGATTCTGGATTTCTTTCAGGACTTTTATACAGACTTTTCCAGGGAACGTGCGGAAGAGATGTTAAAGAGTCTGGGGATCGATCCTGCAGTGAAAATGCGGACATTGTCCAAAGGTACGAAGGAGAAGGTACAGTTGATCTTAGTGATGAGCAGGAATGCCAGCCTGTATATTTTGGATGAGCCGATTGCCGGTGTGGATCCGGCAGCGAGAGATTACATCCTGCGCACCATCATCAACAACTACAACCCGGAAGCAACGGTACTGATCTCTACCCATCTGATCGAGGATGTGGAACAGGTACTGGATGAAGTCATCTTCATGCGTTATGGTCAGCTGGTGTTATATACATCCGTTGACAATATCAGAGAAGAGAAAGGTAAGTCTGTAGATGCTTACTTCAGGGAGGTGTTCGCATGTTAGGAAAGTTAATGAAATATGAATGGAAAAATATCTGGAAAGCCGGTACACTGATGCTTCTGGGAATGCTTGTGGTCACCGTGATTGGCTGCGTGGTATTACGCATGCCGGGAGGAGTGGTAACAGGACTTCTGGACAACAATGATATAAATGCGGCACAGAGCTGGTTTGTACTCTCATCCTTTGTGGCAACACTGATCCTGTATGTGATCATGCTGCTGGCATCCACCTGGGGAATGCTGATTTTTTTGGGCATCCGCTTTTACCGCAGTATGTATACGGATGAAGGCTATCTGTCCCACACCCTGCCGGTAACAGCTAACCAGCTGTTTTTAAGCAAGGTACTGGTCTCCGGTGTCTGGTATCTGTTCATTACGATAGGCATCGGTATTTCAGTGGTGGCACTGATCGTGTCTCTGATGACAGGCCTTTTAAATATCGGTGAACTGAGTAGTGTACTGACACAATATAATGGGAATATCTGGGAATTTCTGGCAGATGCTTTTTATGAACTTGGCAGAACATACGAAGAAGAGATGGGGATCAATCTGTTGCATTATGGGATCACGCTGCTCTTAACCTATGTGGCAGGACCGTTCATTACCATGGTCACTCTGTTCGGAGCGCTGACCATCGGACAGCTTTCCTCCAAACATAAAGGCCTGATGGGAATTCTGGCATATGCCGGCCTGACGATCCTGTCGTCCATCATCGGCAGCACCGTACAGAGCGCATTCATGTTTGGTGCCAATGTCGCAAACAGTGCCAGTGGAATCACGGTGAGCACCAATTCCGCCTATGATATTAACGTGATCACCAGTCTGCTCATTGCGGCCATCATGTACGGCGTATCTTATTACATCATGAACCGAAAATTAAACCTGGACTAACCGGGTCTACAGCTTGCTCTCAACTGGTAAATTTGGTATAATAAATCCAAATGACAACAGGGAACGGGTGAAGGTACATGCAGGAGATTATTGATAGAATTTTAGGAGGAAACTTCGATTATGAGAACGGTTCTTTGGAATTCTCCTGCGCTAAAATAGAGATTTCCCTGTCACAGGGGACAATATATGAGGGCTCTTTTCACATTCTTTCTGCGTCGGAAGGCTATGTAAAAGGATCCGTGATCTCGGACCATCTTCGGATGGAATGTATGACGGATCAGTTTACCGGCTCCGATGCAGAAATTTTTTACTGCTTCCACGGAGAAGATCTGGAGGAAGGGGATGTGATCAAGGGCTCTTTTTCCGTAGTCAGCAACAGAGGAGAATACAATCTTCCTTTTGTGGTGACGGTGGAGCATGGGATGTTGAATTCTTCCATCGGAGCTATCCGGAATCTGTTCCATTTTGCCAACCTGGCGAAGAACAACTGGAAGGAAGCTGTGCGGCTGTTCTATGATCCGGAATTTCTGCGGCTGTTCCAGGGGAACGATGCCCATTTCTATGACAGTTACCGGATCCTGTCCACTTATGAGGGCAACGAACAGAATGTGGAAGAATTCCTGATCTGTATCAATAAAAAGCAACAGCTGGAATTCCTGACGGAAGAGAAAGAACTGGTGAAAAAACTGCCTCGCAGCGCAGATAATTACGGCGTCACGGAGAACAATCTGACCATCGTGAGGAACGGCTGGGGATATACGAATCTCCAGATCGAGTGTGAGGGTGAATTTGTCTTTACGGAAAAGGAAAACATTACAGACGATGATTTTCTGGGAAACCGTTGCCGCCTGCCGGTCTACATCGACAGCAGCCTGTGCAGACCTGGCAAAAATTTCGGTAAAGTCTACATATATAATGCTTATACTTCACTGGAGATCCCGGTCATGGTACAGCTGGGAGACGGTGTAGTGGCCCGGCATGCGGATCACAGTCATATGCAGTGCATCACCCAGATCATGAAATATTATGAAGAATCGAGACTGAAAAAGATCGGTACGGGAACCTGGCTCGCGGAGACCGGCAAACTGGTGGAGCGCATGGTGACCATGGATGAGAAGGATGTGCCGGCGAGACTGTTCCAGGCACAGCTTCTGATCACAGAGGAACGCTACAATGAAGCCGGATGGATCCTGGATCACGCGGCGGACATGTTGGAAGCCCAGGGAGCTACCGGCGGAGAACAGTGGGCTTACTATCTGTATCTGACCACACTGATCCACAGGGATCCCCAGTATACACTGCAAATGGCGGAGCAGGTGGAACAGATCTACCGCTATGACAGGACCCGCTGGCGTGTGGCATGGCTGCTGTTGTATCTGTCGGAGGAATACAATCGTTCAACCTCCGGGAAATGGATGTTCTTAGAAAAACAGTACCAGTACGGCTGCACCAGTCCGGTGATCTACCTGGAAGCACTGGCCCTTTTGAACGGCAATCCGGCGCTGCTACGTAAATTGAACAGTTTTGAACTGCAGGTGTTGAACTTCGGTGTCCGTCAGGATGCGGTAAACGACAGCCTGATCGAACAGCTGTTGTATCTGTCGGGAAGAGTCAGAGAGTATTCTCCACTACTGGGCAGAATTTTACGAAGACTGTATGAGAAAAAGAAGGATGTGCGGATCCTGCAGGAGGTGTGCAGCCTTCTGATCAAGGGAAGTAAGACGGGACCGGATGCCTTCACGTGGTATCAGATGGGTGTGGAAAGCCATCTGAGGATCACGAATCTCTATGAATATTATATGGCATCGGTAGATCTGGATGCTGTGCTGGAGCTTCCGAAAGTGATTTTGATGTATTTTTCTTTCCAGAGCAATCTGGATTATGAACATAGTGCGTTCCTGTATGCGTATCTGTTAAAACACCGGAAAGATTATGAGGAACTGTACGAACATTACGAGCCGAGAATGGAGCGGTTCGTCATTGACCAGATCCAGAAGCAGCATATTAACAGACATCTGGCAATACTGTATCAGGAATTCCTGTCTCCGGCCATTGTAACGGAAGCTATGGCGAAGCCTCTGTCCCGTCTGCTGTTTGCCCATATGGTAAGAGTGGATGACAGCAGAATGCGTAAGGTGATCGTCAGCCAGCCGGGGAATCTGATACTGTCCGAGACGTCTCTGCAAAACGGCACGGCCTGGGTAGCAGTCTACGGGAATGATTATACCATTGCCTTTGAGGATGCATATGGTAACAGGTTCCTTAAAAATGTGGAATATACCCTGGAAAAACTGCTGGTACCGGGGAAATATCTCAGACTTCTGGAACATTATGTGCCGGATACGGCGGAACTGGATCTGTATTTTATGGAGAACGGCAGAACAGAAGAGACCATATCTTCCACAAAGCTGATGCGGATGGCAAGACTGGTGGAAAGCGATGCCGTGGAGCCGAAGCTGCGCAGTGAGATTGCGGTACAGCTGGTACAGGCCTATTTCGACGCGGATAATTTGCAGGCACTGGATGAATACCTGCAGGAGCTGCAGGGGGACGGCTTTACGGAGGAACAGCGGGAACTGATCCTGCGTTTTCTGGTGTTGCGGGGAAATTATGAGAAGGCATATGCCTGGATCGAAGCATATACCCCTTATTTTGTGGAGGCCAAGATCCTGTTGCGGCTTACGGACGGTGTGATCACGCAGTCGGTCCATGAGGGAGAGGCAGTCCTGTATGCGGCGGCATTGACGGCGTTCCGTAAGGGAAAATACAACGGTGGAATTTTAGAGTATCTGGTGCGTTATGCCACCGGTACCACGAAGGAATTGCGTGACATCTGGAAAGCGGCAAGATCCTTTGAGATAGACTGCTACAGCTTAAGTGAAAAGATATTGCTGCAGATGCTGTTCTCCGGGGCATTTGTGGGAGAGCGGATGGATATTTTCCGTTATTATGTATCCCAGGGAGCCAGACAGGAGATCGAGGAAGCTGTGCTTGTACAGAGCTCTTATGATTATTTCTGCCGGGAGAAGATCACGGAGGAATATGTATTCCGGGAGATCCGTAACTGCTATCTGCGGGGAGAAGAGACCCAGCGGATCTGCAAGCTGGCTTATCTGAAATTCTATGCGGAGAATAAGGACAAGCTGGAGCGGGAAGATGAAACTCTGGTCCGGAATTTCCTGGAGGAAATGATGAAGGACCACATTCATCTGAACTTTTTCAGGGAATATCAGGACTGCCTGCCACAGCTGCAGGAGATGAAGGACAAGACTATCGTGGAGTATCACACAAGAGGCGGCGTCCGTGCAAGGATTCATTATGTGATGATGCATGAGAACGGGCAGGCGGAGGATTACCTGTCGGAATATATGCAGGAAGTATACAGCGGTGTATTTTTCAAGGAATTCGTCCTGTTTTTCGGGGAGAATCTTCAATATTACATTATGGAAGAATCAGAGAACGAAGAACAGCTGACAGAAAGCGGAAGCCTGCAGAAGAGCGATATTATGAATGAAAGTCCGGACAGCAAATACGAGATCATCAATGATATGATGATCAGCATGACACTGCAGGACGATACGACACTGGATCATCTGATCGAGGAATATTACCGCAGGGAATATCTGGATCACAGATTGTTCACATTGCAGTAAAAATAAAAAAAGACAGCAGGAGAGGAGGCGGAAGAACATGCGACTGCCGGGAAGTGATAAAGTTATAGTGGGTTATGACCTGGGGAAGGATTATGCGCAGATCAGCTGCTATGTCACAGGCAAGGAAGAAGAGATCACCACATTGTCTTCCGTTGCAGGCTCACAGGTCTATACGATTCCCCTGGTCCTGAGCAAGAGACAGGGAGTCAACCAGTGGTTCTATGGAAGTGAAGCCCTCCGGCATGCGGAGGAAGAAGAGGGAATCCTGGTGGAGCATCTTCTGAAGCTGGCAAAAGATGGGGAACCGGTGCAGATCGATGGAACGACTCTGGATCCGGTGGCACTACTGACTCTTTTTCTCAAGCGTAGTCTGGGAATGCTGTCCCAGATGACTTCCACAGAGCGGATCGGGGCCCTGATGATCACCTGCGAGGAACTGGATGCAGGAATGCTGGAGGTGCTGACGCAGGCAGTGGAGGCATTACACCTGAAGACGGATGCTGTCTGTTTTCAGAGCCATCGGGAGAGCTTTTATTATTACAATCTGTATCAGCCGGAAAATCTGTGGAAGCAGGGGAGCGTGCTGTGCGAGTATAGGGACAGTTCCATCCAGACTTATTATATGGAATGCAACCGCCATACGACGCCGGTGGTAACGTACATCGAAGAGCGGGAATTCCCTTTTCCGGTGGAAAAATCGGATGAAAAGTTCCTGGAGATCGCCACACAGCTATGTGAGAACCGGATGGTGTCCTCGGTATATCTGATCGGGGAAGAGTTTTCTCAAGAATGGATGAAAGAATCGCTACGCTATCTGTGCCGTGGACGGAGAGTCTTTCAGGGGAACAACCTGTTCAGCAAGGGTGCCTGCTACAGCATGATGGAGCGACTGCATCCCAGTGAAAACGGACAAAATCATGTCTATCTGGGACAGGATAAATTGAAATCCAATATCGGTATGAAAGTGCGCAGACAGGGAGAGGAATCCTATCAGGCACTGTTAGACGCCGGAATCAACTGGTATGAGGCGCAGAATACCATGGAGTTTTACCTGTTGGAAGGAAGAGCGGTGGAGATCCTGATCACGTCCCTGACGGGAAAGGGCAGCCGGATCGCCAGAATCGTGCCGGAAGAATTGCAGGAAGGAATCACCAGACTGCGGATTCAGGTGGAGATGAAGGATGAAACACATCTGCAGGTGGAACTGGAGGATCTTGGTTTTGGCAGCTTCCGAACAGCTACGCATCATATCTGGAAGGAAGAAATAGAGTTGTAGATCTGCCCGGGGCAGAGAAAATGAGGATGAAAAATGAAGGCAAGTCTGTGTGTAGGAGAATATTGCGAGAATGCCTATAATGTGGAAGGCCTGGATATCCGGGTCTATAGTATGGAAGAGTTGTGCTATTGCCTAAAGGAGAATGCATTCCTGTTAGACCTGTCCATCATGAACGATAAGCTGGTGGACTGGATCGGAGAAGAATGTAAAGTGTGGGAACTGGCAAAACAGCTCTACCCCATGGTACATAAGCAGGGATCTTTAAGTGTGTTCGTGGTGACGATCCTGCAATATGTGGGGATGTACGATCCGGAAGAAATCCTGCAGGTGGAGCAGGTACTGAAGCAAGGAGCCGGACTCAGCAATCTGGAGAAACGCAAGAGCCAGATCGACTATATGGTGGAAAAAAGAAAATATGCGGCAGCCATCCGCGGATATGATATGCTGCTGGAGACCTGGAACCATCTGGAACAGGAAGGCAAGGAACTTCCGGCGGGAAAAGTCCGGGCGGCGATCCTGCACAATAAGGGTGTGGCGCTGACAGGGCTGATGTTTTATGGCAAGGCGGCATATTACTTTAACGAAGCCTGGAAGACCGATCCGGACAGAGAACACCTGGATGCCTATCTGGCGGCAAAGAGAATGGAACTGACGGAGGATGCCTATGTGGCATTTGCAGCGCAGAATCCGGAAAATTATACGGAGTCCCTGGAACTGGAAAAGCGGATCGAGCAATTTGAATGGGAATGGGAACAGCAGCCAGAGTACCGACAGCTACGGCTGCGTGGTGACTGGCGGGTGAACGACAGGGTGAGATACGATGCGGAAAATGAGAGACTGACTCAGGCACTGAAAAACAGTTACCGGACAAGTGTCAGCGTATAGAGAAGACAGCAGGAGAGAATTATGGCGTGGTGGAACCGTTTATTTAAGAAAAAAGAACCGATACAGCAGGAAGAGGACTGGGAACAGCTGGTCTATACCCGCAACGGTGTGAATTTTGATGAGGAAGACCAGAGAAAACGTTACATTGTAAATTGCCTGGAGCAGATCGCAGAGGCTTCCAAGGAGATCGACCTCCTGACGGGAGAGTATACGCTGGTGACTTCTTATCTGACGGATACGGATGAGATTGAGGCCCTGCCAGCAGAGCAGAGAGAAGAGGTCAACCGGGTGGCCGGCAAGCTGGCCGGGCTGGAACAGGAACGCAGCAGATACCGGGAAAAGAAGAACCGTATGCGTGATGCGGACTTCTATGCGATCCGCAAAAGAGAGAACGAGATTGAAGAAGGCATTCAGAAGATTCGGGACGGCGAGAAATACGGCAATCTGATAAGGCAGGATCTGCACAGACTGGACGGAGAACGACATGCCTACGAATACCGGAGAAATGAGCTGGAGAATCTGATGAACAACCAACGGGGCATGGCTGTCATTTTCCTTACGGCATTGATCGTCTGTGTGATCATGCTGGTGATCCTGCAGTATGCTTTTGAAATGGATGTCTATGTGGGACTTTTTCTGGCAGTAGGTGCAGGAGCTGTAGCCATCTCCTATGTCTGCATCCGGTACATGGATGCAGGACGGGAACTGCAGCGGGTGGAGAAGACCATCAACAAGATCATCCAGCTGCAGAATAAAGTCAAGATCCGCTATGTGAACAACTGTCAGCTGATGGAATATCTGTATCTGAAGTACAATACGGACAGTGCAGCAAAGCTGGAAAAACAGTGGAAAATGTATCAGGACGAAAAGGAAGAGCGGAAGCAGTTCGCAGAGGCGGAAGCTAAGATCGAGTACTACCAGAAGCAGCTGGTACAGCAGCTGGCCGGTTACCGTGTGCAGATGCCGGAGCGCTGGATCAGCCAGACAGCTGCGCTTTTGGACAAGCGGGAAATGGTGGAAATCCGTCACGAACTGATCCAGAGAAGACAGGTGCTCCGTAAACAGATGGACTACAATCAGGAAGTAGCGGAGAGTGCAAGAAACGAAGTAAAAGACATCGCAGCCACCTATCCGAAATATGCCCAGGAGATCCTGGCCATGGTGGAGCGGTACGACCGATAAAGAATTGACAAGACACCTCTCGTTGTGTTACTATGACACCGTGTTAGCAATTTACCATGCTAAAGCATACGACGCGGCCAACAGTGAGTGGCAGAACGGGAGGATGCATTATGAAAAGAGTATTAGTGGCATTACTGGCAATCAGCATGGCAGCAGGTGTTCTTACCGGCTGTGGTTCTAAAGAATCTGAGAAAACATTTACCGTAGGTTTCGATGCGGAATTTCCCCCTTACGGATATCGTGATGACAGTGGAGAATATGTAGGCTTTGACCTGGATCTGGCAGCAGAAGTATGCAAGAGACAGGGTTGGGAGCTGGTAAAGCAGCCTATCGACTGGGATGCCAAGGATATGGAGCTTTCTTCCGGAGCCATTGACTGTATCTGGAACGGTTTCACCATGAACGGCAGAGAAGATGCCTACACCTGGACAGAGCCCTATATCGACAACAGTCAGGTATTCGTCGTAGCGTCTGCTTCCGGTGTACAGAACAAGGAAGAACTGGCAGGCAAGGTGGTAGCAGTACAGAAGGATTCCTCTGCGCTGGCTGCTCTGAACGATGAAGAAAATGCAGACAACATTGCACTGCGTGATTCCTTCTCCCAGCTGATCGAATATGCGGACTACAATACCGCTTTCATGGATCTGGAGCAGGGTGCGGTAGATGCCGTAGCCATTGATATCGGTGTGGCACAGTATCAGATTGCGCAGAGAGAAGAAGGAAAATTCGTTATGCTGCAGGGCGAGGACAACAAGCTGGCTGTAGAGCAGTATGCAGTAGGTTTCCTGAAGGGTAATGATGAACTGAGAGATACCGTACAGAAGACACTGGACGAAATGGCAGCGGATGGTACCTTCGCACAGATCGCTGAAAAATGGGGACTGACCGACAGCGTATGTCTCGGTAAATAATCAACTAAGGATAGTTAAGGAGTAGAATTCATGAGTTTGCTGACCATGAGTGCCCAACTGGCAGAGGGCTTTCTGATAACGGTGGAAATATTTGTACTGACCCTTTTGTTTTCCCTTCCTCTGGGGCTGATCGTAGCCTTCGGAAGAATGTCAGGATGTAAGGTGATCCGCATTATATCCAAAATATACATATCCATCATGAGAGGAACCCCTCTGATGTTACAGATCATCGTGGTGTATTTTGCCCCCTTTTATGTATTCCGCATGCAGGTGGGAACGGGGTATCGTTTCCCGGCGGTGATACTGGCATTCGTGATCAATTATGCAGCATATTTTGCAGAGATCTACCGTGCGGGCATTGAGTCCATACCGGTGGGGCAGTATGAGGCTGCGGAGGTGCTGGGCTACAGCAAGGCACAGACTTTCGTGAAGATCATTCTGCCGCAGGTGGTGAAGCGGGTTCTCCCGCCAGTGACCAATGAGACCATTACGCTGGTCAAAGATACATCCATGGCATTTACCATTTCCATTGCGGAAATGTTCACGGTGGCAAAGCAGATCGGAGCGGCACAGACCAGTGTGCTTCCCCTGTTGGCAGCAGGTGTGTTCTATTATATCTTCAATCTCGTGGTGGCTTCTTTCATGGAGTATCTGGAGAAGAAGACATCTTATTACAGATAGGAGCAGTGCGGAAATATGGTCCTTTTGGAAATGAATCATGTGAAAAAAAGTTTTGACGGCAATGGGGTGCTGAAGGATATATCCCTGAAGGTCAACGAAGGAGAAGTTGTCTCCATCATCGGCCCCTCCGGTTCCGGCAAATCCACATTGCTTCGCTGTGCAACGCTTCTGGAGAAAATGGACGGTGGTGAGCTGATCTATTTAGGGCAGACGGCAGCTTCGGAGAAAACGGATAAAAACGGCAGAATACAGTGCGAATATGCGTCCAAGGCAGAATTACATAAGATCCGGAAATGTTTCGGACTGGTGTTCCAGAATTTTAACCTTTTTCCCCATTATACGGTGATGAAAAATATCATCGATGCGCCGATCCATGTGGATAAGGTAAGCCGTACAGAAGCCGTGGCGAGGGCGGAGAAGCTTTTAGCACAGTTGGGACTGTCGGATAAGGCAGATGCCTACCCTTACCAGCTGTCCGGCGGACAGCAGCAGAGAGTATCCATAGCCAGGGCACTGGCACTGCAGCCCAGGATCCTGTTCTTCGATGAGCCGACCTCGGCACTGGATCCGGAATTGACGGCAGAAGTATTAAAGGTGATCAGACAGCTGGCAAGTGAACATATGACCATGATCATCGTAACCCATGAGATGCAGTTTGCCAGAGAAGTATCCGACCGCATTATTTTCATGGAACAGGGTGTGATCGTGGAGGAAGGTTCTCCCGAAGCACTTTTTACAACGGAAAATGCCCGGGTTCGGGAATTTATCGGAAAGTTGCAGTAAAAATATATTGATTTTTTTTCGCAAATCTGTTTATCTATTAGGTGTGGGTGTATCTTGCCCACACCTGTTTCAATAAAAGACTGAAAAACATAAGAATGCGAGGACTGATGGTATGAGCGTACAGGAAATGAAACCGATCAAGGAAGGCAAAGTTCGTGAGATCTATGACAACGGAGACACCCTGATCATGGTGGCAACTGACCGTATCAGCTGCTTTGATGTGATCTTGGACAACACAGTAACAAAGAAAGGAACTGTATTGACCCAGATGTCGAAATTCTGGTTTGATATGACTGAGGATGTGATTCCCAATCATATGGTATCCGCTGATGTTAAGGATATGCCCGAATTTTTCAGACAGCCGAAATTCGACGGCAACAGCATGATGTGCAAGAAGCTGAACATGCTTCCCATCGAGTGCATCGTTCGTGGATACATTACCGGAAGCGGCTGGGAAAGCTACAAGAAGAATGGTACCGTATGCGGTATCAAGCTTCCGGAAGGTCTGAAGGAGGCAGATAAGCTTCCCGAGCCCATCTATACCCCTTCCACCAAGGCAGAGATCGGAGATCATGATGAGAATATCTCCTATGAGCAGAGTGTGGAATATCTGGAGAAGCGTTTCCCCGGCAAGGGCGCAGAATATGCGGCCAAGCTTCGTGACTATACCATCGCTATTTATAAAAAATGTGCGGATTATGCACTGACCAAAGGAATCATTATCGCAGATACCAAGTTCGAGTTCGGACTGGATGAGAACGGCAACATGGTACTGGGGGATGAAGTATTGACTCCCGACAGCTCCCGTTTCTGGCCGGTAGACGGCTACGAGCCCGGACATGGCCAGCCTTCCTTTGACAAACAGTTCGCCCGTGACTGGCTGAAAGCCAACCCTGAAAAAGGCTGGAAGCTGCCGGAGGACATCGTGGAGAAGACCATTGACAAATACCTTCAGGCTTACAAGATGCTGACAGGCAAGGATCTGTAGGGGACGGTTTTTTAGTTTTTTTTCACGGGGCAGGCAGGAAAGGTAAGGCTTACAAGTGACGGACAACATTTATATTCAGACAGAAAATAATGACAAATTAAAGGAAGAATGTGGCGTTTTCGGCGTGTATGATTTCGACGGACACGACGTGGCATCCACGATTTATTACGGCCTTCTGGCATTGCAGCACAGAGGCCAGGAAAGCTGCGGTATTGCCGTCAGTGACACGAATGGGCCCAAGGGCAAAGTCTTAAGCAGCAAAGACATGGGACTGGTCAATGAGGCATTTACACCGGAACAGCTGGAGAAGTTAAAAGGTGACATCGGTGTGGGACATGTCCGCTATTCTACAGCGGGAGGATCCACCAGAGAGAATGCACAGCCTCTGGTACTGAATTATGTAAAGGGTACTCTGGGACTGGCCCATAACGGTAACCTGATCAATGCGCCGGAGCTTCGAAGAGAACTGGAGTATACCGGTGCTATTTTCCAGACCACCATTGATTCCGAGGTGATTGCTTATCATATTGCCAGAGAGCGTTTGAATTCCAAATCGGTAGAGGAAGCTGTGGGCAGAGCCATGACGAAGATCAAGGGAGCCTATTCCCTGGTGGTGATGTCTCCCAGAAAGCTGATCGGCGCCAGAGATCCTTATGGATTTAAGCCGTTATGCATCGGCAAGAGAGACAATGCGTATTTTCTGTCCAGCGAGACCTGCGCTCTGGATACGGTAGGTGCCGAGTTCGTCCGGGATGTGCTTCCCGGCGAGATCGTGACCATTTCCCCGGAGAAAGGAATTGAGTCCGATACCACCCATGTATTAAAGCCTGCGGAGACCGCCAGATGTATTTTTGAGTATATTTATTTCGCCAGACCCGACAGCTTTATCGACGGCGTCAGCGTATACGATTCCCGTATTCTGGCCGGAAAGTTCCTGGCTATGGATTCCCCGGTGGATGCGGATCTGGTCATCGGCGTACCGGAATCCGGCAACTGCGCAGCCATGGGATATTCCATGCAGTCGGGAATCCCTTACGGCATGGGCTTCGTGAAAAATGCCTATGTGGGCAGAACCTTCATCAAACCGAAGCAGAAGAGCAGAGAAAGCAGCGTTCAGGTCAAACTGAACCCTATCCGGGAAGCCGTGGAGGGCAAGCGTGTCATCATGATCGATGATTCCATTGTCCGCGGCACCACCTCCGACCGTATCGTAAAGATGTTACGGGAAGCCGGAGCCAAAGAGGTACATATGAGAGTCAGTTCACCGCCGTTTCTGTGGCCCTGCTATTTCGGCACAGACGTTCCGGCGAGAGACCAGCTGATCGCATATAACCGTTCCATCAAGGAGATCAGTGATCTGATCGGCACGGACAGCCTGGATTATCTGAAGATTGAGAGACTGGAAGAACTGGTGGGCGGTAATCTTGGCATCTGCAAGGGCTGCTTTACCGGAAAATACCCGATGGAACCGCCTGCGGAAGATATCCGCGGAGAATTTGACAAATAAACAATAACTATTCAGAAAACCGCAGAATAAGAAAAACTGATACGTCATGCCTGCATGTAAGTAGCAGTTTTCTTATTTGTAAGGTGACTCGAGTAGAGTCACCATCCCACACATGAACAAAATTAGCTGCGAAGCAGCGGGAAAGTATGAGAAGCATACGGTTTTGTGAATGTGAGGGATGGGTTTTGAATGGTTGCAATAAATTAGAAAATAAGAGGAGCAGACAAATGAGTACAGGTACAGACAGATATCAGAGCCCGTTATCCGAACGCTATGCAAGCAAGGAGATGCAGTATATTTTCTCCCCGGATATGAAATTCCGTACATGGAGAAAGCTGTGGATTGCACTGGCAGAGACGGAGAAAGAGCTGGGACTGTCCCAGGACGGTAAGCCCGTTATCACAGATGAGCAGATCGAGGAACTGAAGGCCCATGCTGAGGACATTAATTACGATGTGGCAAAAGAGCGTGAAAAACTGGTACGTCATGACGTTATGAGCCATGTGTATGCATACGGACAGCAGTGCCCCAAGGCAGCCGGAATCATCCATCTGGGCGCAACCTCCTGCTATGTGGGTGACAACACCGACATTATTGTGATGACCGAGGCACTGAAGCTTGTCAGAAAAAAGCTGATCAATGTTATGAAGGAACTGGCGGATTTCGCTGATAAGTATAAGGCACAGCCTACCCTGGCATTTACTCATTTTCAGCCTGCACAGCCTACAACCGTAGGCAAGAGAGCAACGCTGTGGTTACAGGAGTTCTCACTGGATCTGGAGGATCTGGATCACGTTCTGGGTACCATGAAGCTGTTAGGCTCTAAGGGAACCACCGGAACCCAGGCTTCTTTCCTGGAACTGTTCAACGGAGATCAGGAGACCATCGACAAGATCGATCCCATGATCGCAGCCAAGATGGGATTCAAGGAGTGCTATCCTGTATCCGGCCAGACTTATTCCCGCAAGGTGGATACCAGAGTAGCAAACGTGCTGGCCGGTATTGCGGCATCCGCTCATAAGATGAGCAATGACATCCGCCTGTTACAGCATCTGAAGGAAGTGGAAGAGCCGTTTGAGAAGAATCAGATCGGTTCCTCCGCAATGGCATATAAGCGTAATCCCATGAGAAGTGAGCGTATTGCTTCCCTGTCCCGTTATGTGATGGTGGATGCACTGAATCCCGCGATCACTTCCGCTACCCAGTGGTTTGAGAGAACTCTGGATGATTCTGCCAACAAGAGACTGTCTATTCCCGAAGGCTTTCTTGCCATCGATGGTATTCTGGATCTGTGCCTGAATGTGGTAGACGGACTGGTAGTATATCCGAAGGTAATTGAAAAACACATGATGAGCGAGCTTCCTTTCATGGCTACCGAGAATATTATGATGGATGCCGTAAAGTTAGGCGGCAACCGTCAGGAACTGCATGAGCGTATCCGTGAGCTTTCCATGGAGGCCGGACGCAATGTGAAGGTAGAAGGAAAAGAGAATAACCTCCTGGAGCTGATCGCCGCAGATCCCGCATTCCCCATGGGACTGGAGGAACTGAAAGCATCCATGGATCCGTCCAAGTATATCGGACGTTCCAAAGAGCAGGTGGAAGCTTTCCTGAAAAATGTGATCAGCCCGATCTTAGAGGCCAACAAGGACTTACTGGGTGTAAAGGCCGAGATCAACGTATAAACGTTTTCTGCTGAAGTAATTTGTGGAAACGAAAACTATTCAGAACCTCATTCATCGGTGATCTTTTGATGTTTACATGGCTCTGAATCGTTACAGAATGATAAGAAAGCAGGAGACGAAAATGGGTGGATTTTTTGGAGTCGCAGCAAAAGAAGACTGTGTGTTTGATCTGTTCTTTGGAACGGATTATCATTCCCATCTGGGAACCAGACGTGCCGGCATGGCAGTCTACAGCAAAGAAGAAGGTTACAACAGAGCCATTCACAACATAGAGAATGCACCGTTCCGTACGAAGTTCGACAAGGATGTCAATGAGATGCACGGACATCTGGGCATCGGCTGTATTTCCGATTTTGAGCCCCAGCCGCTGATGGTGCGTTCCCATCACGGAACTTATGCTATTACCACCGTGGGCAAGATCAACAATACGGATGCCATCATCAAGGATCTGTTTGCGAAGGGGCATTCTCATTTTCTGGAGATGAGCGGCGGTGACATCAATGCCACGGAGCTGGTGGCGGCCATTGTCAACCAGAAGGACAATCTGGTGGAGGGCATTCAGTACGCCCAGGAGATCATCGACGGTTCCATGACCTTACTGATCATGACACCCAAGGGAATCTATGCGGCCAGAGATAAGATGGGCCGTACTCCGGTGGCAGTAGGCAAAAAGGAGGGGGCTTATTGCGTCTCCTTTGAGAGCTTCGCTTATCTGAATCTGGGATACCAGCCCGTGAGAGAGCTGGGACCGGGAGAGATCGCCGTGGTGACACCGGAAGGTGTACGAACCCTGGTGAAGCCCGGCAAGGATATGAAGATCTGTACGTTTTTGTGGGTCTATTACGGATATCCGTCCTCATCCTATGAAGGCATCAGTGTAGAGAAGATGCGTTATCAATGCGGTGCCAAGCTGGCGGAGCGTGATAATGTAAAACCGGATATCGTAGCAGGAGTGCCGGATTCCGGTACCGCTCATGCAGTGGGATATGCCAACCGTTCGGGAATTCCTTTTTCCCGTCCGTTTATTAAGTATACCCCCACCTGGCCCAGGTCCTTTATGCCGACGATCCAGACCCAGAGAAATCTGATCGCAAAGATGAAACTGATCCCGGTACATGATCTGATCCAGGATCAGAGTCTGTTGTTGATCGACGATTCTATTGTCCGCGGCACACAGTTAAGAGAGACCACGGAATTCCTGTACCAGAGCGGTGCAAAGGAAGTACATATCCGTCCGGCCTGTCCGCCTCTGTTATATGGCTGCAAGTACCTGAACTTTTCCAGATCTTCTTCCGAGATGGATCTGATCACCCGCCGTGTGATCAAGGAGATTGAGCAGGAGGGCAGAGAAATCGATCTGAAGAACTATGTGAATCCCGATACTCCGGAATACGAGGAGATGGTAGGACGGATCTGCAAACAGCTGAAGTTCACCACATTGCAGTTTCAGAGATTGGATGATATGATTGAGTCCGTGGGCATCGGCAGAGAGAAGCTGTGCACCTACTGTTGGGACGGCAGAGAATAATGCGAAAAGAACTTCTAATCACTCAGAGCATAGGCTCTTTCGTGAAGAAGTTCTAAGTTTCGCATGGCAAAACGCTACGCGTTTTGAATATAGATGTAGGTTATATAAAATATAATAAATATTGATTTTACTTATACCACAAAGTGTTGTATACTGTAAAACGGTGTGAGAAAGAGAAGCAGGAGTTTCTTTGGATCACCCGGAACAAGATATTGGATGTAGATTTATCACAGAAACTGTGGTAAAGAATGGAGGAAAACATGGTAAAGGCAGTTGTAGGAGCCAACTGGGGCGACGAAGGAAAAGGAAAGATCACAGATATGCTGGCAGAGAAAGCGGACATTATCGTACGTTTTCAGGGCGGCGCGAATGCAGGACATACCATCGTGAACAATTATGGTAAATTTGCTCTGCACACCCTTCCTTCCGGTGTATTTTACAATCATACCACCAGCGTGATTGGTAACGGTGTGGCATTAAACATTCCGATCCTGATGAAAGAGATCAAGTCTATCACAGACAGAAATGTTCCCATGCCCAAGATTCTGGTGTCTGATCGTGCACAGATGGTAATGCCTTACCATATTTTATTTGATCAGTATGAAGAGGAGAGACTGGGCGGTAAGTCCTTCGGATCTACCAAGTCCGGTATCGCACCTTTCTATTCTGATAAGTATGCGAAGATCGGTTTCCAGGTAAGTGAGCTGTTTGATGAAGAACTGCTGCAGGAAAAAGTACAGCGTGTCAGTGAGATGAAGAATGTCATCTTAGAGCATCTGTATCACAAGCCCATGATCGATCCCGCAGAGCTGTTAAATACCCTGCATGAGTATCGCGATATGATCGCACCTTTTGTATGCGATGTATCCGCATTCTTAGATAAGGCACTGAAAGAGGGCAAGACCATTCTGTTAGAGGGCCAGTTAGGAACCATGAAGGATCCGGATCACGGAATTTACCCCATGGTAACTTCTTCCTCCACGTTGGCAGCTTACGGCGCCATCGGTGCAGGTATCCCTCCTTATGAGATCAAGCAGATCGTTACCGTAAGTAAGGCATATTCCTCTTCCGTAGGAGCAGGTGCTTTCGTATCTGAGATCTTCGGTGACGAAGCAGATGAATTGCGTCACCGCGGCGGAGACGGTGGTGAGTTCGGTGCAACTACCGGACGTCCCAGACGTATGGGATGGTTCGACTGTGTTGCCACCAAGTACGGCTGTCGTCTGCAGGGCGCTACCGATGTGGCATTTACCGTACTGGATGCACTGGGATATCTGGATGAGATTCCTGTATGTGTAGGGTATGAGATCGACGGTGAAGTTACCACTGATTTCCCTGTTACCTACAAGCTGGAAAAGGCAAAGCCCGTACTGAAAAAGCTCCCTGGCTGGAAGTGCGATATCCGCGGTATCCGCAACTTCGATGAACTGCCGGAGAACTGCAGAAAGTATGTGGAATTCATTGAGGAGCAGATCGGATTCCCTATCACCATGGTCAGCAACGGCCCGGGAAGGGAAGATATCATCTATCGTGAGAGCCCTTTGAAGAAATAAATGCTGTCAAATGCGGAGAGATAGGATAATCTTTGATGGAAAAAACATCTGTAAAATGTGAATGAGAATGGAAAGGGCATGGTGCTGGTATGAGATCAGCCCGTGTCCTTTTTAGTATACGATGAATCCGGCAGGAATTTTGATTACACAGTATCTGGCTGAATGCAAGCATTCGCAGAACGCAGTTTTGCATGGCTCTGAATAGTTACAGATTTTTACTGTGAAGGAACAAAAACCAGTGTCTGATAGTAATTTTGAGATGGAGACAGCGAGATATGATCAATAATCTGGAAGCGTATAAAGTATTTTATTATGTGGCAAAATGTGGGAGTGTGACCAAAGCGGCCGGGGAACTGTCAATTTCACAGCCGGCGGTCAGTCAGGCCATCAAGCAGCTGGAAAATACCCTGGATGCCGCCCTGTTCCACCGGGCGGCCAAGGGAGTACGGCTGACCAGTGAGGGAGAACTGTTGTATTCCTATGTGGCAAAAGGGTACGAACAGATCGAAATGGGTGTGAAGAAGGTTCACCAGATGCAGAATATGGAACTGGGAGAAGTCCGCATCGGTGCCAGCGATATGACATTGCAGTTTTATCTGCTTCCCTATCTGGAAAAGTTCCATGAACAGTACCCCGGGATCAAGGTGATCGTCACCAATGCGCCGACACCGGAGACATTGAATTATTTAAGAGAGGGACACATTGACTTCGGAATTGTCAGTACGCCGTTTCCGGAGAGACCTGATATTCAGATGATACCGGTGCGGGAGATTGAGGATGTCTTCGTGGCGGGAAGAAGATTTTTCAGCTACAAGAACCGGACGCTGGATTTTCAGAAACTGGAAAGTCTGCCTCTTATTTTCCTGGAGAAAAATACCAGCAGCCGCAGCTACATGGATGAATTTCTGGCGGGAAACGGGGTATATGTGCAGCCGGAGTTCGAACTGGCCACCAGCGATATGATCGTACAGTTTGTGAGACGAAATCTGGGTGTTGGCTGTGTGATGCGGGATTTTGCCAGAGATTATGTGGAATCCGGCTTGCTTTTCGAACTTAGATTCAATAAAATAATACCGAAGCGTCAATTCTGTGTCGTTAGGAACACGAAGATGCCTATGGCTCCGGCGGCGGAGAAACTGTTGGAGATCATGGAGCTGGACAGACAGGAAGAAGCGAAGATATAAAAGTGACGGCAAAAAGAGGATATACCGGCGGAAACGGAACTGCTTTGACTAGTAAAACGAATAGGAGAGAAGAGTTATGATACGCAATATAATTTTTGACATTGGCAATGTGTTGACAGACTATCGCTGGGAGGGATTTCTGGCGGACAAGGGATTTGATGCGGAAATGATCAAAAAAATCGCAAAGGCATCTATTATGCATCCGCTGTGGGCAGAGTATGACCGCGGTACCTGGACGGACGAGCAGGTTCTGGCTGCATTTGTAAAGGATGCACCGGAACTGGAGAAAGAACTGCATCAGGCGTTCGAGAATATCGCTGGCATGGTAACCCCCAGAGCTTACGCTATTCCCTGGTTACAGGAACTGAAAGCAAAGGGATACCATGTGTATTATCTGTCCAACTTCTCACACAAGGCAGAGACAGAATGTGCGGAAGCGTTGAATTTCCTGCCGGAGATGGAAGGTGGCATCCTGTCCTACAAGGATCAGCTGATCAAGCCCGAACCGGAGATCTACCAGCTGCTTCTGAAACGCTATGGATTAAAGGCAGATGAGAGCGTTTTCCTGGATGATACGCTGGTGAATGTGAAGGCGGCCGAAGAACAGGGTATCCACGGCATCCACTTCCTGACCAAAGAGCAGGCGGAAGAGGAACTGCGTAAGCTCGGCGTGGACTGCTAAATGGTTCGTAGCGGAGGAAGCCTTAGACCGGACGAACTCCCGAAGTGGCAGAAAGCCCTCAGGCAGATATCTGCCTGAGGGCTTTCTGCCACTTC
>OODP01000174.1_pt1 | contig 65594 bp, 75 predicted proteins | sample 1671011 | NCBI WGS metagenome assembly OODP01 (sample SAMN06348113, study PRJEB24527) | human gut metagenome | biome: human gut; feature: ankylosing spondylitis patient; material: feces | host: Homo sapiens | place: China | collected 2015-10
GCGTGACCGTGGGGTGCGTGTCGATGCCCACGGACAGGTCGCCGAACTTGGCCACAGGCATGCCCGGCACGGAAGGAAGAGCTCCTGCCAGACCTGACTGGAGCTTGTCCAGAGCCGCTTTCGAGGCCGTGAAAAGGTCGGAAAAGCCCCGTCTGACGCTGTTGCTATCAACGGCGTCAGCTATATTTTTGAATACATCTGACATAGTGAGAATTTTTTAGGATGTAAAAAGGAGAGTAGCTGAAGAGCCCCGCCGGACCCTTCAGTTACTTCTAAAAATACTCATTTATGCATCCTGTGCATAATCGCTGTTCCATTCATTTTCATCATCCCCCTTCGTTCCCTCCAGCTTGATGACAAAGCTCTTTGCCGGGAAATAGGGAGTCAGATGAATGTCGAGGAAGATACGGTCCTTCTGCTTCGGGTCTCTCTCGAAGCGCAGGATCTTGAATTTTTCAATCAGGCGTCCGGGACCTTGTATGCTGTCCAGGAAATTGCTAATCTGCCCGCGCAAATCCCTTTCAGCCTTGCTGTTCCAATTTTCGAAGGCACGGCGGTTGAGAAAATCCATCAGGACCTTTGTCACCCAATCGAACACACGCACCACCGAGTAGGTCTGCAAGCCCAGATTGTCACCATTGAACAAGGTCTTTGCCGAGAAAGCCATGACTTTGCCGTATTCCTTTACCATCGGTATCAGACCAATCTTTTCTATTTCGGAGATTTCGCTCTTCTTCAGGTTGAAAGCCACGCTGTCCACCTCGCTCATAGAGCCGTACTTCTTTCCGGCAGTGACCTGTGCCATCACGGTTTTGTACACACTGCCAGCCAGTGCAGCCGAAGGTGGAATCAGCAAGTCCTCGGTTTCTCCCAATTCGGTATAGCGTCCACGTCCTACCAGATAGTTGCATGTCATGCAGACATTGGACTTATAGACATCGCCACCTGTCAGATTGGAATCGAAGAACATCTCAATCACATCATCCGGTTTTTCAAGGTCTGCAAAATCAGTGAAAATCATAACCTTGTTGTCATGCGCTATTTTTGCCCATTTCTCCACCACCTTGTTGGAACCCAGGTATCCGGGGATTACCAGCAGTGAATAATTGGTACGTAAATCCAAACGGTCATAGTTGGCACGAAGCTCGTCGGCAATAGCGTCGATAAAGAAAGAATTGTCCAAATCGGTAAGCTGCGCCATGGAAGCGTTGACAATGGATACGTTCTTAATCTTGTCAACATCCGTATTCTTGTAGAAAAGCATGACCGTGCGGTATGATTTTTCCAATTGTTTCACTTCTTCTACCGCCTTCAGCTGATTTTGAGAGAGCAGGTCAGAGACGGCAGCAGACTTTTTCTGGCACAAATCCACCATTTCGCTGATGGACTTGCCGTCTTTCAGCATATCTATCCACATCTCAATCCTTTTTCTCAGTTCCTTACGCTCGTTAGCCCGTTCCCGGTCAGTAAGGAATATATTCCGGCGTGCCTTACGTTCCGGATTCAAATTCTGTATGCCGTCCACCGAAGATTCCAAGACGTTGAAACCTCCGAACTTTGCCAAAGCCTGTAACTCCGCATTCAAGTTTTTGGTTTGTACCGCAGCCTGCTGTTGCTGTACTGCGGTTTCCTTCTGTGTGTTCTGTTCGCTCATGGTTCTCATTCATTTACAGGGTTAGACTTCTCATTTTCCTTTAATTCGTCCAACATGATAGACAGTGTATTGACGAACGCCTTGCGTGTAGCCGGGTTTTCCAGAACCCGTTGCAGCACCTTGTTAGACCGTAACGACTTCTCCATCCTGTCAGCAAACTGTTTTTCCGCATTCAGCCCCGACAGGAAAGGACTCTGTTCCGTCATTTTCTTCACGGAGAAATCTCCCACATTGTGGAAACGGAAGTTCTCTTCAACAGGAGCCCCTTCCGCATCAGCGAACTCTATATCAATTTCCGGCTGGAAATGTGCAAAGACTTCGTCAATGCTAGTCAGACCGATGACCACTTCGGGAGCTACCGGTTCGTCCTTTGTCAATTGTTCAACCAATAATGTCCGGTTCTGTGGAATTTCCGCAATACCTTCGGAGGCATCCATTTTCACTTCATTTCCGCCTATTCCGTAATTTCCTAAATCCATACTTAATCTGTTTTATAATTAAAAAAATATGTTAGTAAATCTCACTCATCCGAAAATCTTACTTTTTCTTCTGGCTTTTGCCTGCTGCATGGCCGGACCCTCCACCAGTTGTTTCCAATCTTCTCCCAGCCATTCCTGAAGCTGCCCTTCCAAGACCTCCATATCAATTGGCGCACGTACCTGCCTGCCAGTGTGGAGCGCCAGATATGCCGCATAAGTAAACGTGGAGTTCCGTCTGATTTCTTCAGAAAGATAACTCCCGGCTGCCAGAGCAAGCAGAAAATACTCGAAAGCCTGATTCAGCTGTCCTTCCTCGTAACGTAAAAAGCCACACATCCGATAACCTTCCATGACATAATAGGGATCTTTTTGTCCGATAGCTTTCTCTGCCAGTCCCTCATACAGTGCAATTGCTTCCTCCCGTTTTTTCTCTGCCGTCAGGACAGCCGCTTTCATGGAAGTTGCCATTTTCCAGTAGCTATATCCAGCCGCTTCGCCCTTATCCATCGCCTTTTCCGCTTCCCTGATTGTATCGTCGCTGTACTTTATGCTATGTTTGTATTCCCGAATCGCATAACACGCTTCAGCGGCGATGAACAGAGCGGACGTCAATATATTCGTATCCTTCAACTCCTTGGCTACATCCAGCAGTTTCCGGATTTCCTTGTCCAACAGTTTCCAATCCTGTTTTTGCGTGCAATCCATGACGGCACTCACCTGCTGTTTGAACCGGTTTTCGGGTGCAATCAGGTCATTGCCCGTATCGCTCCGTGCCATCCGGTTATGCAGGGCCGCCGCCATATCGAACTTGGGGCAGATATAAATTACAGCCGGCGATTCATCCAGATTGACACTTCTGTTTTTCTTCATGTCAATGGTCGTTAACCGGATTCCCTGCGGAATTCCTTCTTCCAAGACCTGCTTGAACCATTCGGTCCTGGAAAGCCCCCTTTCCTGTCCCGGAGGAAAATAGATGCAGAAACAGGCATTCTCCAATCCGGATATACATGCCTTGAAACGCAACATCTCTTTCCACAGATTGGCTGCCGTATGTTCGACAGACGTGTCCGGGACATATTCTTCTTTCAACAGCCCATCGTGCCGCAAGGCCTTGATGATGTCGTATTTTTCCTCCACTTCTTCTGAGAACCAGCCGGCATATTCCTGCCACAAGCGTTCGGTATATTCATCCCCGCTTCCCTCATACGGCGTGTCAAACCGGAAGAAAATATCCTCGAACTGTCCGACAGGCGAGCGTTCGATTTCCAAGAACCTGTCAACCAAATCCACATCGTTCTGTCCGACAATCCATATAGCCAGTTTCCAGTCCTTCTTATCGGCAATATCCGCCCAATAATCGACCGCCTTAAAGTATTCCTGTACAACAGACGCAGATGCTCCCATATCCTGAGGTTTTATGAGTTGAACTTTATGATTCCTCCTGTTACCGCTACATCGGCTGTGCCTTCGATTGACAAGTTTGTACCTTTGACTGTGCCTTTCTGAGTACTCAAGTCATATCCTTTGGAAGCCTCCTGCTTGATATTGGTTCCACTGCTGCCGATTATCTTCTTTTCACCGCTGAGTATCATGTTCTCACCGCCTGACAACAGTGTAATGCTTTTCCTCCCTTCAATGGAAATCGTATCAGACTGCAAGCCGATAGACCTGCCATCCATGATAATAACCGACTCTTCTTCGTTGGTGACGGTCACCGTTTTCTTTGCCATGATATTAATCGTATCTTTCCCATCCAGAACAATAAGCTGTTTCCCAGTCTGGTCCATAATGGTGATACTTCCCGTCTCATCATCAAAAAGAATGGTGTTTCCACTTCGGGTGATGATACTTTTCAGTTTGTTGTCCTTGTCTCCGCCCTTTCCCGAGTCCTTGTGAAACATGGCTCCGGTTACATAAGGACGGTCCGGATTGCCGTGTTCATAACCGACCATCACCTGGTCCCCGACTTCCGGAACAAATACCCATCCCCGGTTTTTGGATACCGCATCGCTTGTTCCCGCATTAGGGCTCTGTACCCTGATCCAATTGGTCGTTTTTCCCTTTTTCTGCCAATCAAAGACAACCTTCACGCGTCCCTGTCCTTTTTCGTCATCGTTCTTCTCCACCGTTGCCAACTCAGGCAATGCCAACGGCATTTTCACATTGGGCACAGGGATATGTGTCATTTGATCCGGGATGCCGACAAAACTATTCATATAATGTCCGTCCCGATTCACCTCGTGGGTGATTTCAGTAATACGGAATTTCCCTAAAGGAGACAATTTCATCCTATCCGGAAAAGCCACGTCAATAACCTCTCCGATCCTGATCCGGCATGTTTTTCCGATCCCCTTTATATTCAAGAGACCGGCACCGGATGAATTCTTTACAATTTTCATTTGTTCGTCCAATCCCGCCTTGTCTGTGATATGCGGATTTGCCGCAGAAGTGGTGCGGGCGCTGTAAGCCTTTTCCGAACAGCCATGAGCAATGGACTGGAGGTCGTTCATTCCTTCCGGTTTAGCGGGCGTATCTGCCTTATGTATTTTGTTCTCCTGCGCTACATAATCGTATCTGGCAGATTTCCCCGGTACCAGATTGGCTACCAACCTTACTTCTTCCAAGTCCACGTCATACAAGATCTTCTTAGGGTCGTCCTCCTTGTCCGGCTTGCCAAAATAAGTTTTGGCGCCATCGTAATAAAACCATTCCCCATACAGGGCCGAAAGGCGATTCATAAAATCAAAGACACTTTCGTTGTATTGTGCCATGTAAGGGATAGGCAAATCATATTCAGGATTAGAGACCAGATTGACTTTTCCGTACTCCTGTGTCACTTCCTTTATAATGGCGGATAAGGTCTGATCCGTCCATGAGTCGAGTGTCTTGTTATTTTCATACAGTATAGTAGGGCTTGCTCCATGAATAGCCACTCCGCCCGTTTCGCCCACACTTCCAATCATTTCCACCTGATTGATAATCCCTTCGAAATCATAGCTTTCTCCGGTCTGCTTGTGGACGAATGAAATATTGGCAGTCTCCCCAATGTAATTGATGAATTTCTCCGGAGTCTGCTGAAAGGTGTTGTTAGGCGACAGATAGTTTACAATTATAGTAAACGTGTGATGCCGGTTGAAACCTTGATGAAGGCGTAAAGAAACGAATTTTTGTTCTTCCCCTTTCACGGTTACCTTGGTGGCTACCAAATTCAGAAAACTTGCTCCCATACTTATTAATATCTATTTAATTCCCACTTATTAATCCGACTGGTCGGTATGTTTTTGAGTGCCGAAATAACCGGAATTGGTATATTCCGGCACTCCAAGAATTTGACTAGAAACAACGGTTAGTTGTTTTCCGGCCAGTCTTGTACAAATGTAGCATCAGCCATCTTCACTGTTTGAGCAGAGATGGAGAATTTGATTGTCATTGGGTATGAGTTCGCTACATTCAGTGCCTCCTCGTACTTCACAATATACCCGTTCTCAAATACCAGTTCCTTCATCTTGGCATCCTCGTCTGCTTTCTTGAAGACGATGTTTCCGTTTACAGGCTGATACTGCTTGAACATTTTGTCCAGTACAATCGTATCCGGAGTTGATTCAACCTCGACATTAATTGTACCACCATAGATGTCAGATGCCGGACGACCCTTAGGATCCACATCACGGTTGAACTTGACATCCCATCTCAACACATCAAACTCTTTCGAGTCTGAGAACTTAAATGACGCTTTAAATGCCATATTCTCAATGTTTTAAGTTAATAAAAATGTTAATTCTGAAATTATCCCTCATCCATGACCGGTTGCCCCGTCATTTTTGACTTCTAATTTCGGTGCCCAATTTATGGCATTTTGCTGAAATAACAAAGCGTTTTAGGAAAAATTTTCGATTTTTCTCGAAAAAATGCCCTCAGGCATAAAAAAAACGCTCTAAAAGTAGCGGATTTTCGTTTTTTGCCTTATATTTGCGGTGTTCTCCTGCGCAATTTTAAATCTTATTGATTATGGATACAGGAGTTGGTTTCATTAATCTTGATGATTCTATAAAAATTGCGCTTAACATAGCACAGGCAGTGGCCCGTGAAAATGCGAATGAGTATTATACCCCTTCGCATTTATTGAAAGCCTTACTTCATAAGGAAGTAGGGCTAAGAGATTTTATATTAAGTATAGGTAAGGATTTAGGCTATCTGGAAGAATGGGCGGATGTCCATATCGAGCAATGCCCGAAATCCACCCAGCTGTCAGAAATCAAGCCTTCGGAAAAGATTGGCAGCCTATTCCGTGCTGCTGATGACGTGCGCATAGAGCTCGGGCTGTTCGATATTAATCCTATATGTGTATTGGCAGCCCTGGCAAAGCCGGGAGTTGCCTTTTCGAGCGACCAGCTCAAATCCTTTCCCATCCTGGAAAAGGATATCCGTTCCATATATAATAATGAGCCGACAGGCAACTTTCCCATCTCCACGACGGAAGGTTCTGTTCCGGCATCCAATTCATCTTCCTTTTTAGCCAAATACTGCATGGACCTTACCGCTGCTGCAACGAACAGCCTGCATCCGGTAATCAACCGTGACCGCGAGAACCGCATGGTCATGGAGATTTTAGGCAGCCGAACCAAATCCAATGTGCTGATTGTCGGCGATGCCGGAGTCGGGAAAACGGCTTTGGTTTACGGGCTTGCGTGGGATATCGTGAACCATAAAGTACCTTCTTTCCTGGAAGGAGCCCGTATCTTTGAACTGGATAATGCCTCACTCATAGCCGGAGCGACCTACAAAGGAGAAATTGAAGACCGCCTGAAAAATATCCTGAAAGAACTTCGCGGCATCGACAACGCCATTCTGTTTATTGATGAAATCCATGTATTGCTGGATAGCCGACAAGGAAATTCGGGTGCCGGAAATGTGCTGAAACCCGAATTGTCGCATGGCAACCTGACCGTGATAGGCGCCACCACCATTGACGAATACCGTAAGGTCATTGAGCCGGACCATGCCTTTAACCGCCGTTTTGAGGTGATACAAATCAATGAGCCGGACATGAAGTCCGCCATTCAGATGCTGCATTCTGTACAGAAACAGTATGTGGACTACCACCATGTAAAAATCAGCGAGGAGGCGGTCGCCGAATGCGTGCGCCTTGCCAAACGGTATGTGAAAGACCGCCGTTTGCCGGATTCCGCCATCGGACTGCTGGACATGACACTCTCCGCCATTAAAATGGTGAATGAAACAGGAAAGAACGATGCGGAAACCCTGCTTGGCCAATTGGACGAAATTGAGCAGGCGGAAAAGAAGCCTGTGGAGAAGGAAGAAGAACTGAGGGACCTGATATTTCTGATGCACAACAAGCTAAGCCCTATCCTGCTGGGAGTCATACCAGAAGAGACGGATGTCCATGAATTGCAGAAGTATGAAGAACTGGCCGCTTATCTGAGAAACGCATTGAATGCCATTCTCCGGTTTGCCGAGAAAGAAATAGAGCAGGTGGAAGTGTATGAGGTTGCTGCCGTTGTTGCCAGCAAGACAGGTATCCCTATCGGTAAAATACAGTCCCAGGAAAAAGAACGCCTGCTCAATATGGAGGAGTATTTGCGGCGCAGGGTCGTCGGACAAGACCGGGCATTGAAGACATTGACGGACGCCATTCTGGAATCCCGCAGCGGCATGAACAAGCCGGGGCAACCTATCGGCTCCTTCTTCCTGCTAGGACCCACCGGAACCGGAAAGACCGAACTCGCCAAGGCCCTGGCGGAAACACTGTTCAATGACGAGAAATCAATGATCCGCTTTGACATGTCCGAATTCAAGGAAGAACACTCTGCCGCCCTGCTATACGGTGCGCCTCCGGGATACGTGGGCTATGAGGAAGGCGGTATGCTGGTCAACAAGATACGCCAGCAACCATACGCCGTCGTGCTGTTTGACGAAATAGAAAAGGCGCACCCGTCCGTATATGACATTTTCCTGCAAATCATGGATGAAGGAAAACTGCATGACCGGCTGGGAAAGGAAGGGGATTTTTCGAACTCCATCATCCTGTTCACCTCCAATGTGGGAAGCGAGTGGTTGACAAGACAACTGGAATCGGGCAATGTGCCGACCACCAACCAGATAATGGAGGTGATGGGGCAGTATTTCCGTCCGGAATTCCTTGCCCGTCTGTCTGAAATCGTACCGTTCTCTCCCATCAGCGAAGATATCCTATTGAAAATATTCGATATACAATTCAACGGGGTCAAGAAACTGCTGGACAAACAGGGTATCAGCATCATCATCAGCGACGATGCCCGAAAGATGCTTGCCCATAAGGGTTTTACTCCCAAATACGGCGCACGCCAAGTGGCCGGCGTAATCCGCAACTATCTGCGCAGACCCATATCGCGCCTCATTATCAAAGAGGAACTGTGCCAGGGAAAGACACTGGAGGTCGGCCTGGATGAACGAAACGAATTAACCTTGAATATTCACTCCTAAATTTTGTATGCACTATGTTTGGATACACAGTATTCTTAAAAATCGGCAATCTGGCAGCCACCTCGCTGACAGATATGTATAAGGACAGTTACCAACTGATAGGTTGTGAATTCGGATTCGCCCAAGGGATAGATGTCAAGGGACAGGTGCAGACGGAAGTCAAGGGCGGAACCTTTTATGTGACCTATCCCCACCTGCCCAACCGGGATATGATCCAGTGGATGCTGGACGCGCGCAAATATCAGAGCGGCGCCATAGTCGTGCACGACAACCAAGGCTCCGCACTAGAGAAGATACTCTTTGAGAAAGCGACCTGCGTGGACATGGAAATCAGCTATATCCGGCAGGGTAAGGGCTATATTGCGACCAAACTGACCGTACAGGCACAGAAACTGATGTTCGGTACAGAAGAATTTGAAAACCAGTGGGTACTCTAAAAAAGAAAATGCTATGGGACTCTTTAATTTTCCACAAGTGGACAGCGATGTGAATGTGATATTCAGCATTGACGGCGACGAATATGCGGTAGAACAGTTCAAGATAGGTTTCCATCAGCCTGTTGACGGAAACAAGAACCAACCGGAAGGAGAAGTGCGCGGAGGGCGAATCATGATTGTCCTTTCGCAAACGGTGAAAAACAATATCTACGGATGGGCCATCAAGCCGTGGGTGAAAAAGAACGGAGCGGTGCTGTTCAAGACCGGTACGTCCGGTGTAATATTTGAGGTGACGTTTACGAATGCGTATTGTGTAAGGTTACATAGAAGTATCAGTTTTGGGCAGGGGTTATCTACCACATTGACGATTTCTCCAGAAACATTAACTGTTCAAGGCGTTGATTTCGACAATAGATGGGTGTAATATGGGAAATTATAGAACAACATATATAGAGTTAGACGACTTTAAAGTCAGCTGTATCCAAAGATATCCTTATGAAGGATTTGTCATTGGGTGTGGGTATGCATATGTTGAAAACATTCCATTGGAGATGGCTATATTAGAAAATTCATCATATATCTCTAATCCAATAAAAGTTCAGCAAATAGACACTTCTTTGTTGGCAATTATCAAGAGCCTTCGTTTAACATCGAATGATATTTATGAGAAATTGGTTTCAGAAAAGGGAGATATGTATGTCTTAAATATTCCAGAAGGTCCATTGACGATACCTAAAAAGGATGCTGAAATTATCATATCTACCGATGAATCTGATACTTATTTCAATATTAAAATTGATGTAAAAAGTAAGGATATAAATGAAACATATAATTATGATTATAACAACTATTATATTGATCGTTCGTCAATAGAGTTACTGAAACTTCTAGGAACAAAGGATACTAATACTTTGCTTGATATCATTACAGGTCACTTAAAAGTTTTTGTTGATTGTTCAAAAGATGTACATGGATATATAGACAATTTCAGTAAGGGTTTAGAAAAATCTGATAAAACAAGAATTTCAAATAAAAATTTTAAACTCTATTTTGAGAAATCAAATGGTTATGTTTTTTATGGTAATCAATATGTGAAAACATATTCTTTGAAAGAACTTGGAAAACAATTGGGTGATAAATTAAGAATTGTAGGTTTTATTCTAGATAGTATTGAATTTGGCATAGCACTTTATGAAGATAAAGGTTTTGGAGAAAATACTAAAAAAACAATTGCAAAAATTGGAGGAAGTTATTTAGGTGCTTCTGTGGGAGTTATAATAGGAACTACTGTTGTGGGATTACTTACAGGTGGAATTGGAATTCCCGCAGTGGCTGCGATTGCAGGTTTTTTGGGAGCTGCTGCCGGTGGATATGTAGGAGGTGAAATAGGTGAAGATATTTCTGTTGAGTTATATGAAGAGCTGGCGAAATGAAAGATTTGTTGGAGAAATATTATAATATGATTTATTATTGTACATATAAAATACTATTCTATTTTTTGTACAGACTTATTAATCCATTGTATTGGATTAGGTTGAAGAAATGGAATAATAATTATATTAACCGTGTTATATCGATTAGTAAAAAGATAGAGGCTGATGCAGCCCATAAAGGTGTAATTCTTTGGGTTGCAGATTATGCTACCGTTTCCGTGTGTCATATTAGTCTTTGGATAATTGCTGTTATATGCCTTATTGGAATTCAGTCTTTAAAAATAAAAAACTTATTGATAATTGCTTTTAATCCCAATGGTTTATTTTTTCTCCCATTATGGATAGCCATAGGCTTATTTATGTATTATATCAATAAATGTTTTTTATTTAAGAACGACAAGTATAGAAAGTATTTCAAGCAATTTGATAAAGAAAAAAAATATGTACAATATTACGGTATATATGTATTTTCTATAATTATACAAATTACAACTTATTATGTATTAATCAAGAGCTTATGGTGAAGAAGTATAAAACATTAATAATTTATTCCATTTCTGATACCGGACAAAAGCAGGCATTGGAAAACGAACTAGAGAAATACGGATTGGAACGGATAGGAACGCAAGACATCTTCGCCCTCCCCTTAGAGGAATACCGGACAAAGGTGCAGGCATTCAAAGCCTACCTGCGGGCCTACGCCCGCCAGCATCTGGACAGCCAGGACACGGTGCTGTTCGTGGAGTCACGCATGAACGAGGAACGGACTCTGACCGCCATGCTGCAAACCAATCTGACGAGTGAAGAAGAATAAAAAAACATAAGGATATGAGTGCACAATCGTATATCAAGTTCTGGACCGCCGAACCCTCGGAGCATGAGGAAGTGCAGGCATACGACCTGCTAAGTTATGAGTATGATTTTGAGAAACAGGCCCGTCCGAACGGACAAGTAACCGATGAGCCCCAAGGAGGCAGGATGCGGGCAAGTATCGCGGGATTCCCTACGGAAGAACTGCTGGAATGGATGTTCAATTCAAGAATCCTGAAAGACGGGGAGGTGATGAACACTTCCAGCCTGAGCGGTGCGCCCAAGGAAGTTATCCGTTTTAGAGGCGCACAATGCCTTGAACTCGACGTGCATTCGACAGTAAAAGAAAGCCGGACTTCGCTATCCATCCATTTCAGGGAAATGGAAGCCGGTGATTCGTGTCACTTAAACTTGAAATCATGAACTGGTTTACCTCTTTGTTCAAACGAAAAGACTCCGCCGTGCCGGACGACCGCTACGTGATGCGGCTGACCGTCTGCCACGAGACCTACGCGGTAGAGGAGTTTGACCTGAAATTCAAACGTGATACCGACCGCGACGGACTGCCGGAGGGTGAAGCATACGGCGGCTTTGTCACCTGCACACTTACCGGCATGCCGGGGGACGGACTGCTGAGATGGGCCGCGTACAGCAGGATGTACGAGGACGGAGACCTGCGGATTTACCGAAAAGACGAACCCGACCAGCAGGCCGCATTCGCCCTGCGCTTTACGAAGGGCAACTGCATCCGTTTCCGGCGAAAAATAGACCATAGTACCCATGAGTGCAGCATCGTCCTGCTGTTTGCCGCAAGAACACTGAAATTTACGAACGAGGAATTTGAAAACGAATGGCACTGACGGATATGGAAACGAAATTTTGCAAACTGCCTTTGGACTTTGAGGCCCTGCTGAACGAAGATGTGGGAAACAACCATCTTGCCTCGTGCAACGAGATTGATTCGATTGACCAATTTATCGAGTTGCTAATCAGTACGGCTCCCGGAGAGCATACCTTTGACAAGGAGTTCGGCTGTGAGATATTTTATCTTGACTTTGAGAGCATCGTCTCCCATACCCGTTGGGAAGGGCAATTCTCAGAATACATTACGAAGGCAATCACCCGATACGAAAAGCGTCTTACGAACGTATATGTACGGGTCACCATAGATGACGCGACCCGACAGGTCAGCGTGTCCGGCACTTCGACCATAAAAAAACGCGTTCAGGTATATGTGTATGGCACTCTGGTACACACAGGAGAGAAGCGGTGCTTTTATTATGTGATTTATTTAGGTCCCATTTCAACCCGATAACAAGGTATATGAGCATAGAGAAATATAACAAGGAACAAATCAGGAACCGTATGCTAAAGTATGCTGCGACTTTCTGGGGAATCAAAAAAGCCGAAAATTTTGATCCCGTCGTCAAGCTCCTGCTGGAAGCATTGGCCAATGAAATGTATATGCTGGGAGAAGATTTTACCGCCATTGAAACAAGGCTGCTGGAAAAGACCGCCCGGATTCTGACACCGGGTATCCTGACCTCCCCCTTCCCCGCACACGGCATCGTACACGCTTTTCCCATTGAACCCGTTTATCTGATCACCCGGGAATCGGGCATGTATTATGAAAGCGACTCACTGATCCGGAAGCTGTCGACAGGAAGTATTTCGTTTTATCCGGCATGTGATACACTGCTACATAGAGCCGACATAAGATATATGGTCTGCAATAGTCTCCTGTACCGGATAGACCATACCCTGGAGAAAACCATGATTGCCCGTACGGAATCCCCAATGCCTCCGCGTACCGTTTGGCTCGGCCTGGCTGTGGACGAATCCATTACCGACCTTCGGAATTTCTCTTTCTATCTTGATTTTCCCAATCTTACGGAAAGCTATGAATACCTGTTCCTGCTTCCCTGTACGGAATGGTCCGTCAAGGGAGAACAGGTTGTCATGCAGCGGGGAATCTACGAAAAGGACGATATACAAGATAATCCCTTCCGTGCGTTTTTCCAGAACTATGATGCGATGTTCCTCATAGACAAGGAAATCATGGAAATCTACAATAAACATTTCCTGAGCGTCCGGCAGTCTTTCCCGCTTGATGATTCCTGCAAAGAGACATTGCCTGAAGAACTGCATCCTTGTTTCAAGGAAGCCGTGCGGGAAAAGATGCAGGACAGGCTGGTCTGGCTAAAAATACAATTTCCCGCCCATTTCACAGCTGAGGTTATGGATGAACTGCAAGCGGGAATCAATATCGTGCCCGTCGAAAACAAACTGTTGCGTGAACAAGTGAGCACCCTTGAAGACACTTTCAGGGTGATTCCCCTGCGGACGGAAAATCATGAATCCCTGTTGTCCGTACATAGTGTGAAAGACTCGGACGGGAAAAGCTATCATGAGCTTCTGTACCCGGAGGGAAATTCCAAGGCGGGCTATGGCACGTATTCCATCCGCAAAGGAGGGTGCGAACGGTTTGACTCCCGTTCTGCCAAAGAACTGCTATGCTATCTGCTGGACCTGCTGGATGATGAGACCCATGCATTCGGTTCCGTTTCGAGCATCAAGCTACAGGCACTTGCCACCCAAATGGAGCAACTGGTGGCACAAATGAAACAAACAGCCGATAACATGAATGAGTTCAGAGAGACGCCCTACTATCTGATGATCGACCAATTGACCGGTAAGGGCCAGGTTACCGTCAAATACTGGACCACCAACTGTGAGATAGGGAACCAGATACAAGCCGGCGTGGATCTGTCGCCAAATACCAACACCTATCTGGAGCCAAGGACACTTGCGCTTGTCAGCACCACCTATGGCGGCAAACAGGCTCCCAAGAACCGGGAACGCATAGACATTTACAAATACGGTTTCATTTCACATGGCCGTGTATTGACCCAGAATGATATTATCAGTTTCTGTAAAAAAGAACTCGGAGAGCTGCTGGTACGTACAGAGATTAAGAACGGAGTGGAAATCAGCCCGATGCCCAGTGAAGGACTGATACGGACCAAAGAGGTACACTTGATTCTCAAAGAAAAGCTGGACGACCCGTCACAGGAAAAGCAGATGAAAGACAATCTGAGAACCAAGCTTTCAGCCTGTTCGCCAGATACATTCAATTACCGGATATTCATCGAATACAATAAAGCCTAAATAACTTATAGCATATGGACCCAGTTACCCAACATCTTATTTCATCGTATCTGCTGATGCCCCTGCTTACCGTAATTTTCGGGATAGCAGCCTATTTTGTCGCACGGAAGAACAGACTATTGAACAACAAGAGACTGATTGTTTATCTGCTCGTGTGCAGTATTGTACTTGCCCTGCCCGGCCTGTCCGGATTTATGGACTACAATTTCATGCCTTATATCTATATCCTGCTGGTTATCCTGTACTGGATTGGCGGGTATTACAACCGATACATCCTGCGCAAAGTGTTTTCTTCGGGCAAGGAGATGCCCTCTTTCGGCATACAGTGCCTGATGACAGTCACGGTCGTGCTGTTAGGTGCCGGAATTTTTTCGGTCGTCTTCAACCTCTGCAACGAACTTCAATACGGGGTATGGGCTTCGACCTGCATACTGCCTTTTGTATTTCCCCTTCTATATACCCAGACGGTAAAAAGCTATTTTGACATACCCTTGGAAATCTATAAAGTGTGGAAATACTCGGAAGAATACGATTCAGAGACCCTGTATATCAACCGTGAACGAAGTATCGTCATTGACGTAGACATTTTCCGCAGGGTAGACGACCCAGTGTCGGAACGTATTACCGGCAAGGCCTCCGATGATGTCATTTTCGGGCAATGGTTCCAGCGCATGATTGATGACTGCAACCTCAAATCGCCTTCTTCGCCCATTGTTTATCAAAATGAAGGCGGGGCATATTATGAATGGGTATTCTATACCAAATCCTCTTTTTTCAGAAAGAGGTTCTATATTGACCCGGAACTCACGCTTGCGGAAAACAAGCTGAAGATGCATGATGTGATTATCGCCAAACGGGTAGCGAATGAACTAGTAACATATAAAGAATATTAAAACGCAATACTATGGCAGGAAATCAAAATAAAAGGGGCAGCTATCCGCTTGTGAACTGGGCGGACGGCATGCCGGTCAAGAAGGAACACTTCGTCCAGCAGGAAAACCATTTTACACACCGTCTGTGCGAATACCAGTCGTATCATCTGAACCGCACCAACTACGGGCTTTTACCCTTCAAGAAGGGGGAACCCGTTTCCGGAGATTTCAGCATCACGGAACTTGTCACGGGAACTTTGGAAGTCCGTCTGAAACAGTGCCATGCCATTACTTCCGGAGGATACCTGATTGATTATGACGCAGGAGACAATGATGAACTGACGGCCAGTTTCCATATTTCTGCCGATGAAATGGAAGACAAAGCCCTGCGATGGGACGTCATCCTGATGGCTGATCCGTTCGAGCACCGTCCTTCAGGTGTCCCGGATGAAAAGGAATTAAGTCCGCGGCAACCCAACGCATTGCCCAAATATGCGTTGAGCGTACTGCCAACAGGGCAAACCAACGGAGGCGAGCTAGGCAGGCACTTCCTGCTGATCGGTCGTTTGCGCAAGAACGGCAACCGCTGCGAAGTGGACGGTAACTTCATACCTCCCTGTACCAGCATGTCCAGCCATCCTGACCTGAAGAACTATTACACCAAATTCGGGCAGCTTGTCGATTCCATCGAAAAAGCCTCATTCGATATTCTTGCCAAGGTGGAAAATGCGGAAAAGCAAACGGCACTGGCCACAAACATCGGCATGTTGTGCCGCCATATCATGCTTTTCATATCCGACATTTATTTTTCCTACCGTAATGAAGGACAATACTATTCCCCCTTGCGTTTTCTGAATGTATTCTCCACACTGGCCCACCACCTGTACGTATGCCTGAGTTTCATGAGCAAGGAGGAGAAAGAGGACCTGTTGAAATACTTCAATGAATGGAACGGCATCACTCCCGGTGCATACGAAGGGCTGTTGCGGGAAAATTGCGGCTTGCTGTATGACCATCACAATATCCGTCAACTGATGGTAACAACAGAGCGTTTCCTATACCTGTTCAATGACCTGTGGACCACCCTCAGCCGCCTTGAATACATTGGCAAGCACAAGGAGAACATCGTGGTTGCCGAACGCTCCAGACACCCCAAGGAATCCAGCGAGACACGTTGGAACATATTGGACTAACCTGAATACCCGAAAAGTTATGGCAGAAGAAACTGACAAAATCGTATGTTTTGACGAACGCCCCCATTCGTTCAATTTGCCTGATACCGATTTCAAGGCGGAAGTGGTGGCCAGCGGACTGAAAGAAAGCGGCTACGACGGGGAGCGCACCCTCATTTCCAGATTGGGGGACATACGGCGTGGCTTTTCGAAAGACATCCATGATGCCCACTCGGAATATTCCCAATACGACCTGACAGATTACCTGTATCTCTACGTGAACAGGCGGAGTATTTATGACACCCTACCTGAAGGCATTTTTCATAAGAACCTCTACCAGTCCGACAAAAGCTCCAAAGAGCAGATACTGGATGAAATCCGGATTCACCGGGACGAAGAGTTCTATGCCCGGCGCTTTTTCAAGCCTTTCGAGATAACCCTGGACTATATGCTGGTAAGTTTCCAAAACAAGGAACGACGTATCGATGAAATGAACGTACATCCGGACTTTGTAAGCATATTCTCCGACCAGTGGCCGGTACTGAAACTGCTGCCGGTCCATCTGGCGATTATGCTTATCCGCATGCTTGCCTATATGGAACAGATTACCGTCAGCCCTTCCAAAATAAGCGAGTGCATGAGCATGCTGACCGGAGTGCCTATCCGCCTGCAGAAAGGTGAGAAAAGCGTGGTGGAAGCGGACCCGCATCTTGTCCCTAAACTGGGAGAATGCCTTTTGGGGGACACCATGGTCCTGGGGAATCGTTTTGCCGACGGCACTTACCAAATGCTGTTGGAAATCGGCCCGCTACCGGCACAGAAGATGGAGACCCTATTCTCCGATACCATTGACCACCAGATACTCTGCGACCTGATGGACCTGTTCCTGCCTGCCGACAAAGAAATACAAGTCCGTTATATCATACAGCAGGAGGACGCCCAGTTCAAGTTGGGAAATCCAACGGAACAAGGAGCCTATTTAGGAATCAGCACTTATTTGTAACCCATAAAACACCTATCCGATATGAAACCGAGAAATAATACGGAAGTAAGGAAAGCCTATCTGAAATTTTCCTGTTACCTGACAGGTTGCGTCATTCTTGCCGTGGCCATATTTGCCAGTTTCCTTAAAACGTCCAGTACGGAAGTGAAACGGATCACGGAACAGACATTGAAGTATGACTATGTCTATGCCAAAGAACTTTCGTTGTCAAACAGCGTGGATTCGGTCTATCAGTACATGAAGCTGATGAACACCTCGCCACAGATTAACGATGTCCTTCTGCAAAGCGTTGTCAGCGTGCGGAAAATGAACCTGTTGAAGTACATGCAAAGTATGGATGACAAGGATTGCAGGCTTTACAAGCAACTGCTGGAAAACATCAACATGTTCCTGAGTGTAAAAGACTCCATCCGCCTGCTAAGCATCCAGGAAGAGATGGTAAAGAAAGACCTGATGCAATGTATCCAAGACAACTGGAAGACACGGCGCAATCTGAATGTCGGTTCCAACAGCAACCAATAAAAACTGCATATTATGAATGACAATAAAAAAACACTGAACAAGCGGGAGACCCTGATGGGGCATATTTATGTATTCCTGTTCTTTTTCGTAACAACCGTGGTATGTTGCCTGGCAATATTCATGTGGAATTCGGATTTCAAAATGTTTGAAGAGAAGGAGTTCGTGAAAATAAAAATGGACCGCATTAAAGATTTCCAACAGGAACAAGCCGGCAGCCAACTGGCCATAGATTCCCTGTTCCGTAAAATCGAGACCTTCGAACCGGGGGTACATGCCCAATATGAAGAAGACGATATCCACTACCTGATAAACAACCTGCGCAACACATACGAAAGAAACAGCTGGGACAAACGGTACAAGCTGTTTATGCACATAGCCGACTTTTACGCCATGTGGTTGGCAGACAAAAAACAATTGTGGAGTATCGAACAAAACATACAACTGTTCAAAGCCAATCTGGAAGAATGCGAGATCGGATTGCAGAAAAAAGAAGAAGACTTGCGTTCAGGCACTAAAAAATGAATGACATGGGAAAGATTTATACCAGAAAGATTCTGTTTGTAGCGGCAGCCATGCTGCTGTGCATACTTATTGCCGTGCTGATCCGGATATTTTTCTCCAGCCGGACCGTGCGGATGACACTGACCCCCATAGAAGTGGAGGTCGGAGAACCTATCTATTATGCGGACAGTACCCGCAGGGCAAACTCATGGCTCTGGGAGTTCGGCAACGGGGATGTATCACACGAACGAAACGGGCAATATGTGTTCAAAGAACCGGGGCGTTACCAGGTACGCCTGCAAGTGGACCATTCGCTGGAAAAGAAGCAGATTATCACCGTACGGAAGAAAACAAACACTTACGGGAGCGATCAGCTTGTAAAAATGAAAGTTCCGGCAAGCGCTTTCCAAGGTGAAATCGTGTCTTTCAAAGGATACGGCCCCTCGAAAGAGTGGCGGTGGCAATTCGGCGAGTCAGGAATCGTTGATTCCCGAGAACAAAATCCGCTCTATGCCTATTCGGAACCAGGCGAATATGAAGTGCTGCTGACTACGGAAGACACACAATACCCCGTACGGCACACGATTAAAATCCTTTCCCAGTACACAGAAAACGACTCTACGGACGTGCTTGTCATTATCGGGAACGATATCCGAGAACATTTGCAGGCCATCGTGGACGGCAGACCGTTCAATACCCATTATAACTATATCCTGAAGAAATATCTCTGTGGAAATCCGGACATAGCCGTCACAGTCAACAACCATAAAAAGAATGACTTCTATTCTTACTGCCAGGGGCTGAAAATCATTGCGCGAAAGAAAACAGTGATTGATGAAGTGTTTGTCGATATGGGCGATGACCTGAACAACGAATGCGTCATGCAGCTGATGGTGACCCAACACGAACGTTTTTCCGAATCAAAAAAGTAACGAGCCATGAAAAAAAACTTTATATCGCATCTGATTCAGACAGGGTGTATTTTCAGCATTGCCTGCCTGACAGCCTGCGGGCCGGTACACCGTTTTACACGGGTGAAGAATGTTCCGCGCGAATATGTGCGGAACTATTCGGTGGAAGGAGTGAAAGCCCCCCGCAGCCTGTCGCTGTTCAAGCATCATCCGTGGATTGTCTTCGCCAAGGAACAAGGGACAAGCTATCTGAGTCCGAGCGGAAAAAACGAGATGCAGGCCGTGGAATACATGGATGCCTTTCTGGTCATCAAACGGAAAGGGGACTGGCTCAAACTGATCCAATATAATCCCGCCATTCTGAAGAACGGGAAGCTGAAAGAATGGAAACAGGCCCAGTATTGCGGCTGGATGAACCAGAACGACCTGCTGCTGACCCGGAGCGGATTTACCGATGTCCTCACGGGATTCAAGAACAAGCAAGTGGTCATGCTGAGCGACACCGTGGCATTGGCCAACCCCTCAGCGTATTTTGCCAATGATTCTGTGAAACTGTTTGAAAATACCGACCTGACACAGGAAGCCGGCAAGATTCCATTTTGCAGTGTCGTGTATCCTTATAAAACGTCGGAGGACAAGGGATGTGTACTCGTGGCAAACAAACCGCAGCTTGACGCAGACAGCATAGGACAGACGGCTGTCGGATGGATAGACAGACGGCTGCTGACCGCTGCCAGGCAACAACTCCATATAGACATAGCCTCGCTGCCGGACAGTACGCTCATCTTCAAAGACAGGGAACAAAAGGACACCTTGCGGCTGTCGGCCGGCGACATGAGGCAGAAACTGGAATTTGCAGAGAGCCAGCCTGCCATGCGGTACAGTCCTGTATTGTTTTACAAAGAGAATGACACGAGCCTGTGTTTCAAGACACAGATTCCGATGCCGGTCATTGACAAACAGGAAAGCTATGTGCTGAACGTAAATGGCAATCCGATTTATTACAGCACTTTCAAGAATAAGATAGAGAAGGACTTGCAGAAAATAAACCTGGTGTTTGTCCTGGAAGGAAAAGAGAACACCATCCAGCAGTTTCCTGCCGTGGTGAACGCCATTCAGGGATTGCAGTCGCAATTGGCAAATGACGAGAGCTTTTCTTTCAGGTTCGGCGCCGTGCTGACCTTCAACGAACCGGACAGCCCGACAGACCCCATCTGCAAACTGACTCCCGACTACATGGAGCTGCTTGACTTCCTTTCCGCCAAGGCACGTAACGTCAAGCAACTAAAACCTACATACGGACGGTTCGGCAGCTGGTCAGGTGTTCAAATCGGGGTGGAACAGTTCAACAAATGCCCAGACGAGACAAACATCCTGGTCGTCATCGGCGACAAAGGATTCAACAGCGAATGGGCGGACTCTACTCTGGTGAACAAGCTGGTGAAGAACAACTGCCGCCTGCTGGGTTTCCAGCTTTACGGAGGAGAGCCGGACAACTTCAACAACTTTGTGCTGCAAATCGGGAACATGATAGACTGCTCGGCACCACGCATCAGCCGAAAGAAACGGGAACTGGTCGTATATCCCGAACAAGTCCGAAATGAAAACGAATACGCGGAAGTGGGCCATAATACCTATTGCCTGGACTTCCCCAACCGGAGCATGACACAGGGATGGCTGGTGTTTCCGCAAAAGAACGAATCGCTGGAACTGGAAGGGCTGACCTCCGCCTTGGATTCCATGCTGCTGCAAGTGAAGTTTGACAACACCCTGCTGAGCAATAGCCTGACAAGGGCATTCGTCGAAGTGGGAACCCAACGGTATAAGGCGGACTCGACTATGACGGACTACTACCACATCCGCCAGGCAGGGGTGCAACCGATATTGTCTGTGCTTCCGGGTGTCGAACCAGCCTGGAACCTACCGGCACAGCCTGTCGTGTTACCAGACTCGCTATCACGGACACTGGAGTATTATCTGCTTGCCAACGAAGACGAGTTCAAGCGCCTGAGAAAATATGTGGAGGAACCTGCTAAATTAATCGTGGACTATAAATACGAGGCCGTCAAGAAGAAAAAACAGGCGAAAGTGGACATCTGCGACTGCCCGAACGACTACTTCGAAACAGATACCGAAGAATCCACCGTACGCGTGAAGACGGACAGCCTGAACGTGCCGGAATATGCCTCTACCCGCCGTGTGCGGAGAAAGCTGGTGCGGCATTTCCTGTCCGAGCGCAACACGGACAAGTATTGCAAAGTGAAGAGGAAGGCCTTTTTGAGAATGCCCATATCAGCAGCCTTGCAGCGGTTTACCTCCTGCCCGGCGGACTATCCGTTCTTTGAGGTGTATCGGGTCAAAGACTTGAAAGACAAGGATATGATTACGGACGTGGAACTGGACATGCTGATTGAATACTTCAAGGAAAAGAAGAAAATGTTGGACGAAGCTGCCGGCAAATCGTTCAAATCCAACGGGGAGACCTATTACTGGATCAGCCGTGAGCTGTTACCCTAATCGTTCATTTGAAACTTTACAGTTATGATTTATCAGGCAATATTGAAAATAAAAGGCAAAGAGATACCGTTGCTCTATTACAGCTACCAGTGTCATCTCCGGCACTGTGACGATCCGAATTTGGGGCGAATCATACAGCTGCATATTGAGGCTTGTGAAAAGACTGGTAATAGAGAATACTTACCAGTTGAAGGAGACCTGATCATGCTCATGTTTGAATGCAGCGGTGACGAGCAGCTCTTTTATGACTGGTTGAATGTAGAAGGAACCACGCACTACGGAGAAATCCATTTCATCTATAACGAAGTGGAGGTTGTGGATATTTTCCGGTTTGGGGACTGCTTCTGCTTGAAGATAGAGGAAAGCATGAGTGCCGTGAACTCTCCGATGGTGATGACCGTGTATCTGTCACCGGGGATTATCAAGAGGAATAATCTGGAGGCGAGGGAGAAGGAATGGAAGGTGTCGGAAAATTTAACACATATAAATTTCAATGCCATTGAAAGTGATGAATTTCTGATGCGTAATAATAAAACGACAAATTCAGTATCAAATCAAAGACAAAAACAAGAATTAGAAGAGCAAGAGTTAAAGACTCAATCTAAAGAGGCTTGGAAAAGAGCTGAAAAAATAAACCTACTATTGCCTCCGAGTAATAGGGGAAAAACTATATGTTCTGATGGAATAGTTACAGTTAGCGGATATAGCAAAGAAAGGGTTAGTAAAAAATTTAGAAAGCAGGTCCCTAATTTTGTTGATGTTCCTGTTTTATCAGTTATAGAAGAAGCTCTAAAATTAAACCATAAATTACATGAAAATTCTTCTTTAGATAATGGACTACCTGGTAGTAGTAGTGCATCGCATGCAGAAAAACAAATGCTTGTGATACAAAATACAGATATTGCGATTGGTGTAAACAGAAAAATGTGTGATTGTTGTAAGAAATTTATACAAAAACTATCTAACGAAATAAATAAAACTATATATATAACCACTCCTCCTGGGCTAACAGAGATATATACTCCTTCAAAAAATGATGAAGATGAAAGTGTTATAGATAATGATTAAAATTATTAATTATGGACATAGAAAAAGATTTGATTTTGTTGAATGACGAAATTAATAAAAATGCAAATGGGCATTTATCATTAAATAGTCGGGTTCAATTGATGCGAAAAATTAATAGCAGCAATATTATTAATAAAATTTATTATACCTGCGCTATTAAAATAGTTCAAATGAATGTTAGTGTATTCGAAAATGATATATTTAATGATATATTGTTAAAATCTAAAGATTTTTTATATAATAACAAATACAGTAAATCATATTTTGGAGAAATATATGATAAGTATAAAAATTTTCTTAATAATTTTGATGCCATTGGTTGGATATTGTTGTCGTTGTGTAAAAATATAGAAACAGATGTGTCCTTTATTTGGGATATGGATGATTATACTGATGATGATGTTTATGATTTTGAAGTTTGGACTCCTGATTTTTTGGCTGAAATTATATTTTCAGGGGGAAGCCCTTTTGTCAATAATGACATCAATTCTGTAGAAGAAAGAAAAAAATATTGGCTTTGGTATATACAAATGGTAAGGGGAATTTTAAAAAATCCTGATGTTGAGTATTTGATATTACCATCATATGAAAAAAGAGAACATTTAATTAGTATACCTTTTCGTCATCAGTTGCATTTAGTAAGTGCGAATGGGAGAATATCTTTTGATGATATTGAAAATATTATTTTGTCACAGATTCCTGATGAAATAAAATGGAACTATATAAATGTCGAATTTGTTTCATGTACTAGTAGTATGTTAAATGTATTTTCTTCTACAGGAGAAAAGATTAGGATTAGACATATGAATGTTGTTGATATATGCAGGGAATTCAGATTGAAAAGAAAAGAAATGTATATGCAATATCCTAAGGAAGGAGCATGGTTTTCCTTGAAAATGGTTATTGAAAAGAATTATTCTTATAAATTGGAATTTAATTATGATAATTTCAACGAGATACCTGCTTATTTTCAAGAATTAGATTGGATTTTCAATTTTTATTGTAAGTTCCCGCGAAGTAAAGAATATACACCAGAATGGTTAAGAAAAATAATAGGTAATAAAGGTAAATATTTGGAGGATTAAAGTTATGGTTTCTTTTGTTTTAAAAATAAATACATCTCTTGTATTTTTCATATCCATCATTGATGGTTTTGACTATACAATGGACTATATGGAAAACGTAGCCCGGAGCTTCACCAAGAAGTATCCAAGCTACCTTATCCATAAGAAAAGCGAAGACAAGATAAAGGCCTTCTTGACCGACAGGGTGAAGGCCAAAGTGGAAACCTTTGCCAATGCGAAGGCAAAGAACGTGGCAGTGACCGAGGTGCGGGAAATGGCGGACCTCATCGCAGAATACGAAGGAGCAGAAAACTCGTCCCCATATGGAAACCATCCAGCAGACAACCCCTCGTTAGGAAGCATCGAAGTGGAGCTTGCCATGAGCGTGGACACAGGGATGTCAGACATCCGTCCCGTTAATGTCGCCAAACCCGCAGGCGCATCGGGGAAGCCCAAGATAATGAAGCGAAGCGTCATCCGTGTAACTGTAGAGCTAGAAGTGCTGATGGAGACCAAGCAATATCTGCAATTCCTGCAACAGGTACCGGACCTGTTCAGCCTGCATGAATTCTCCAACTTGAGATGCCGCGTGATATGCAGACAGAAAAAGGTGACAATCAACGAAGAGCCTGCACCTGTTGAGGTGAAGGTGGTAGAAGATAGAAAATACCAACGCTGGTTTGTTACCTTTACCCTATTAATGATATGCTGCATGGGTGGAATCATAGCCCTGTTCTTTTCTATTCCGAACCTGTATAAACAGGACATCCATTTCCTACGGAACGATACAATACATCAGGACTTTTCCATATCCAACAGCATGATAGACCTGGATAATGTGAGCCTGATTAAAAACGGCGGGAAAGACACGCTTATCATCAAAGACAAAAAACTGATTATTGCCAAGTAAAAAGGAATGCTTATGAATCCAATGGAAATACAACACCTTAAGACAGCCCTGTCGCAAAGCGGATGTCCGGAAGACCTACTGGCGGACTATCTGGACTTTCTGCAAAACGGAGGACAACAAGTGGAAATTGTACGGAACAACATCACCCAAGTGTTTCAGAAAGAAGCCCTCTACCGGAAACGAAGACATGAAACCATGGAGGGAACAGTAACCTTTCGGAACAAGGAGCAACATGGGATCGGGAACTCGGACACGGGCGTGTTTATCGGGATAGAATTTATCCGCTGTTGTTTCTCTCATGGAATTCCGGCACGGATGCTGAAGGTCGTGAGGGAGCATGGAGAGGTGGTGGAGATTGTTGTGGGGTTTGGGGTTGAATCCATATTTTTTTAGTTTGCAACTAAAATTTTGAGAACTATTATTTCAACTATAAGTTAAAGAAGTATGATAAAAAAAGGAGATTATTTTAATGAATACCTTATAACCGGCTATATAGATAAAGGCGGGATGGGTAGTATATGGTCCGTTGAAAAAGATCATACAGAATATGCGCTAAAGGTTTGTGAGAAGACTGATGAAGAATCACTTAAACGATTCGAAAGAGAACACAGACTTATGCAACATCTTAACCATATAAATGTATTGAAAGCTTTTGAACTTGGATTTATAGATGGAAAGCCTTGTTTTGTAATGGAAAAATGTGAGAAATCCTTAGAAAAAGCAGTTGAACAAGGGCTTTCAACAAAAGAAAAATTTGACCTTGTTCTTCAAATCTGCGAAGGATTAGCTTATATACATAACAATGGAGAAACCCACCGGGACATTAAAGCTGCAAATATTATGATAAAAGATGGAATAGCCAAAATTTCAGATTTTGGCATTGGTCGTTTTATGGATAGAGATACAACTACATTAACAACCACAACTGAAAAATATTCTTCATGGGGATATACAGCTCCAGAACTCTTTAATAATGATGGAAGTTTTCGGGAAGGTTCAAAAGCTATAGACATTTTTGCTCTTGGCTCCTTGGCTTATTATGTCTTTAGCGATGGTTCACAACCCGCTTATTTTTCACACAAACAAGTAGCTGCAGATATATATCCTATATTACAAAAATGCCGTGAATTACAACCAGAAGACAGGTATCAAAACGTAGAAGATTTTTTTCAAGCTATAAACAACGTACTGGCAGCACGCGGAAGGTACAAAACTTTGACTGAATTGGTTCCTGTAAAAAACAAGATTACCAAAAGTGAACTTAAAGAGCATGCCCTTCCACTATTATTCCAATCAAATGGGATAGCTGAACTGATTGAGAACTTCAACATATTCAAATCATTATGGCCTTTAATCTACAAGGCAGATCCCAAATGTACAGATAGTATAATTGCCTACATACTAAAAACATTTGAAGAAGACCATAATTATTGGCTTCAATTTGAAGATACAGAAGTTATGGCACGTATGGCTGTTCTATTATGTCCTGCAACAGATAATCCTGAACTAAAAATCAAATTGTTTGACTTATGCTTAAGTAGAGCTATTGGAGCGAACCGTTGGGATGCAATGAGAGATATCTACAATAATCTAATAAGTAAATGGAATACCAATACAATTCTTCCATTTGCGGCTTATATTCATGAGCATTCTGACTATTTTGAAAAATTATCAGAAATAATAGGTGTATCAATTCCGACAATTGTTAAAGCTTACTATTGAATAAGCGTGAGAAAAGAAACAAAAAACGACAAATCATGAGCATAATTTTAAAGTTTGAATTATGCATAGTAATCGAAAACGCATTGAATCTCTGCATATCAGGTTTTAAGAATTAACTTGATGTTTATATGAAAATTATTTAAATGTATTATAAATGCAATATTTTATAATTTCAAATTGAATCGATTTTAAATCTAAAATAATCAAAACATGACAAAATGTTTAATATGTGGGGGAAGGGAAGCTACCAAAAAGAATTCCCATATAATTCCAAGTTTTTTGATTGCAATGGTTACAAGCTATGATGGCAGTTATAAGAGAGACAAAGAAATTTTATTTCTAATTAAAAACTTTAAGACCAAAATATATACTGGCAACTTGCCAAGTACAGAATATGAAAGACTATTTGATGACTTGACAGAAGAACGTATTGAGAATGAATTAAAAATCAATACAGCAGCGCAAGATTATATTTTTTGCCCTAAATGTGAAAGTGACCTGTCTCAATATTTGGAAGCACCATATGCTTCCTGTTTGAATGGGAATAAAAAAATAGCTAATGAAATTCCACTTGTTTTTTGGATTTCTGTAATATGGAGAATGTCTGTAACAGGAAACAGTGGTTTTAAATTGTCCGTAGATACCGAAGAAAAATTGCGCAACATTATCCACAGTTATTTTGAACATCAAATATCTGGAAGTAAATTCTCAATAACAGATATAACTATAAATTATAGAATCCTTCACTGTAAAGACTATTGTAGAAAAAAAGCCGGTTATATTTATGCCGAATATCATAAAGAAGATGATCTATTGACAATGACCATAGGTGATTTGGTTATCTGCTTTATGTTTTCATCGGATGCACTTCCTTCCCATTATACATATTTTGGGCTAGAAAAATTCTTAAAAACTGCTCCTATCAATAGAGGCCAGGAGGCTGAACAACGTGTAAACATATCAGAAGATGAATATACAAAATCTATTGAATATTTTACACATTTTGCTGTTGATAAAAAGAAAAAAGATGAATTTAAAAAGTTAGAAACCATTTGGGAAAAATTAAATCTTTTCGGTCATATGCCGATGAAAATGAAAATAACATTTTTATTGATGCTGTATGATGATACAGTTAAATTAGGAGATAGACACACAACAAGTAGGTATATACAAATATTTTACTATTTGTTAAAAAATATAGATGCTTGGTTTTTGAAAACTGTTCTTTAACCTCAAAATCAAATTCATTCATGTTTTAATGCAAACAAATTATAATCTATAGACAAGATATAAAGAACTGTATGGTTAAAGAGGATAATACATCTATTATTATTTCATTGCGTGTTATCCTCTTTTAGCCCCAAGCGTTCACACAGTTCCGGATCTGCCTTGATACGTTCCATCTCCTCATTGACAATCGCCTGTGCATCCGCCTTGATGCGGTCGTAGTTGCGCTGGATCTGCTGGAACATGATGTCGTTGCCGTCCTTGTCCCTGAAAGCGTTGATGACAGGTATCTTTTTGTACGCTTTCTCTTCGGCACTGACCCTGGCGTGGTCCACAACAATCTCGGCATGGAAAATCTTCTGGTCAATCTTCTCGCCGAAGTTGTCCGACACCGAACCGACAAAGGTACCCTGCGAGAGGTTGGCAATCTTGGATGCCGGGATGAGCGAATCGAGCTGGGTATTGATGGACGTGGACACATCCTGACGGTTGATGGAAACGGACTGCCGCTGCTGGAGCACCTTGCCGAAACGCTCGGAAAGCGTCTTTGCCGTTTCTCCCACCACCTGGCCGCTGAAGATGTTACCTACCGTATTCTGGATGACCTTGGACTCTTTTTCACCATAGTCCCGGTTGAGCTGGCTGAAATCCTGAAAGCCCAACAGGACAGCCACCTTATTGCTCCGGGCGGTGGCTATCAGGTTATCCAGCCCGCGGAAGTAGATGGTGGGAAGCTCGTCGATGATGACCGTACTCTTCAACTGGCCCTTCTTGTTGATGAGCTTGACGATGCGGGAATTGTACAGCCCCAGGGCTGCGGAATAGATGTTCTGGCGGTCAGGGTTGTTGCCCACACAGAGGATCTTGGGCTCCTGCGGATTGTTGATGTCCAGCGAAAAATCGTTGCCCGTCATCACCCAATAGAGCTGCGGGGAAATCATACGGGTCAGGGGAATTTTCGCGCTGGCTATCTGGCCCTGGAGCTGATCCTGCGCCCCGCCTTTCCAGGCATCCATGAAGGGAGAAAGGTAGTTCTCCAGTTCCGGATAGGAAGTCAGAATGGTAAACAGGTCGGAATACGGCTTGTTCAATAGTTCGACGGCATGAGGGAACGTGCAGTAGATGCCGCCCTTGAATATTTTAAGGTACCAGATAATGGCTGCAAGAAGGATAATCGGAGACTCCACGAAAAAGTCGCCCTGTTTTTCAATCCAGGTGCGGTTCAAGTTGAGCATGATTGTGTAGCTTGCCTCGTACGCATCGGATATGTCCGTCATAAACTCCGGATTGATGGGATTGCAGCGGTGCGAGCGGCGCGGGTCGTCAAAGTTGATAACGTAGAACTTGGGAGTGACCTTATACTTGTCCGTGTTGTGCAGCAACGTGTTGTAGGCAATGGTTGAGAGGTCGTCGAACTTGTAGTCGTACAGGTAGCAACTGAAGCCCTTGGAAATCATCTGGCGGATATAGCTGTTGACCACCGCATAGGACTTTCCCGACCCCGGCGTACCCAGCACGATGGAGGCCCGGAAGGGGTTGACCACATTGATCCACCCGTCATGCATCCTGCCCCTGTAACGGAAACGTGTAGGCAGGTTGACGGAATACTCGTTTTCCATCAGCCGGGTTTCCTGCATGAAGCTCTCGTTCTCGATGTTGAAGCGGTCCTCCATCAGCCGGTGCCTGAACAGACGGCTCATCCACAAGCCCGCCTTCAGCAGGCAGAGATAACCGACAGCGAGAGTAAAGACATACAAAACCGTGACCGCCCCGTGAGGGAGGGAGAGATCCAGCAGCCACCAGTTGAGGAAGAACAGCACCGTCCCGACGAAGAGTGCCGCACTGATTCCTTTCCAGGTAATTTTTTCCCCTTTGACACCTATCGTGCCCAGGCAGGAAATGGCCAGCAGCAGGACCACCGCCAGCTTGCTCCAGAGGATGCAGTTGAAGATTCCCGTAGTGCGGTTGAAATTCAGCAATATCCTGTCTACCACCTCCAATGTCAGGTTCCAGTGGTAAAAACTCGGATAACAGTACACATAGACATGTATCACCAATAGAAATATACTCACGGCTCTGCCGAAATCCATGATTTTGGCAAGTGCCCTCAAATCGTCTTCCTGTTGCATAAGTTCATATATGGTTGAATAATGGTTCTGTTTCTTGAACTGTCAGAAGAACAGACTGGATGAAGCTAAGCATTATCCTACATAAGTCCGTAACTGATGTACCATCAGTCCGGGACTGATGTGGGATGAGTCCGTAACTTATCACAGCCCCCTTCCTTTACGCTTCTTTTTCCGTTTCATACGGCGGCGGAAAGCCTCCTCCTCGTAATCGACCGCCGGATTCTGTTCCATGGAGAGGATGCCGGCCGCCTGTTCCAGCACGCTGCCCTGTTCCGGACGGTGGCTGCGCCAAAGCTCGGCAGAGGGATCCGTCCGCGCAGGAGCCGGGATGCCTTCCCACCAGCGGAAAAGTTCGTTGAACACGTTAGCCGAGAACTCCCTGCCCATGCGCGAGCCGTTGAACACCTCGCGGCGGTCACGGTCGATGAAGGTCACGCCGTATATCCTGCCGGACGCGTTTTCGCGGAACACTACCCCGATATGCTGCCTGTCCAGCATCCTGACCAGCTCCTCCCGTGAGCGGGCGTTGCGCATGGCTTCCGCCACCTGCCGCTGTATGGACGGTGCCCACCTGCCTTCCCTGAAGTCCTTCGCATGAACCAGCATCCTCCTGTCCAGCCCTTCCTTCCCGAACCGTTTGCCGAACCGGGAACTCTTGAATGGCGGGCTGACCACCTTCCCGTCATCATCCGTTGCCGCATACACGATGCCAGTATAGGGCCTGCCGCCGTATTCGCCCCGCACCAGCTTCGCTTCAATATTGAGCGTGGACAGCAACGCGCTGTATTCGCCGAAGGTCTGGAAACGGTAACCCTCCAACACGGCTTTCAGCGTATTGCCTACCTGGTGGCGCACGTCACCTGACGAAGCATTCACTTTCTTCAGTTCCGTTCCCCACTCACGCTCCTGTACTTCCGCACTGTTGCGCAGACCGAAATCCTGTTCCAATTCACGGCAGGTTGTCATGGACCGGCGGTGTTCGTAAGCGTCACTGATTTTCCTTCCCTCATCGTCCACGCATACGCTGACGATGTGGATGTGCGGATTGTGCGTGTCGCCGTGCCTGAACACGATGTAAGGCTGACCACCATAGCCCATCTTTTCCATGTACTTTGCCGCCAGTTCTTCCAGTTGTCCGTCCGTCAGCGTATCTTCCGGTGCCGGACTGAGGGTGATGTGCAGGACCGGCTTTTCGGTACGCCGGTTCGCCAACAGGTGGTTCTCGAAGGAAAGTAGCGCCAGCCGCAAGTCCCCGCCCGGCTGGTCCGGACGGTCGGATATGATGCGGTTGCCTGAAAGAACCTGTGCCGTACCTGCCGCCACTTTGTTGAAGTTGTAGGCAAGCGCCCCATAGAGGCTTGCCCCGTGGCTTATCTTTGCAACCATTTCCGCTGGTATTCTTCGGTGAGCGCCATCACTTTCCTGCACACGAGTATCAGTTCCAGGTTGGACTTCTCCAACCGGTAGAGCAAAGCCATTGCCCGCTTTTCCCCGAAGTTGTTGCGGATGGAACGTACCACCTGGTTGTAGTTGTTGCCCACCGCCTGGAACTGCCTGTAGAACTCAGTCAGCCGGACGTAATAATCCATGGTCGCCTTGTCCACCTTCACCACTTTGAGTGTGCCTCCAAAGACGGCCTTCTTGATGAAAAGCGTGCGGTCCCTGGCTCCCGATTCCTCCAACAATCTGTCGAACTTCGCCTTTTCTGCCGCATTCAGGCGGAAGCTGTATTTGTAGTCCGCCGGATCGTTTTTGGGCTTCCTGCCTGTTCTTGTCTTTGTGTCTTTACCCATATATTTTCCCTTGTTTTCGACTTTGGAGAAAAACGCCCGCTCCGGGCGGGCCGAAGGTCTTTGTCGGACAGAAGCATTTCTGTCGGACAAAGACACAACTTGCTCTGTTCGTTTGAACAGAGAATCCGACTTCGCCGGATTGCCGTGCGACGCTTGCGGAGCATGGCAGGCCGGTAAAGCGCATTTTCCTCTTCCATCATGATTCACGGTGCAAAATTAGTCCCTTTCAACGGGCTGTCAAACAGCCTTTTACCTGACACGTGAGGACATCTGATGTCGTATCATGCCAAACTGTTTCACCGGCATCCCATGTGACGGAAATACTTCCTACTTTTGACGTGACGCAAGGGGGCATGCAGTGCTATGCATCCGTTCATGTACTGCCATACGGACCGCCATACGCAAGATATGGCAAGGATGTCTTGCTTCCAGCATTGCATGGATGCTATGTATGCGGCAATGCCGGACGGGATGAAACACATTGCCCTGTCGCGTGCTATAAGAGCGAATTGGAAAACGAATATTCACCTAAATTCAAGAAGTTATGAGAAAGAAGAAAAGCCTGTTTGAAAGCCTGTGCCGGAAAAAGGAAAGCGGCGGCACCATTCTGGTAGAGCAAATAACACTCGGTGCCATTCCGGATGACCGGGAAGGAAACACAGCCGAAGACTTGCGGATGCAGGAAACCTATGAAGACCTCTTCCTGAACCGCAACGAAACCGTGCACCGCAAGCAGACTTACATCAGTTGTGAAACCTACTCCCTGCTTGCCCGCATATTGCCCATGGTCAAGGAAGGGATGACCGTGCCCGCCTTCCTGGACAATGTGCTGGCCCACCACCTGAAAACCTACGGGGCAGAACTGGAAGAACTGTTCCACCGCAAACTGGGCAATGTAAAGTTCTGAGTGCAGCCTTGCAACAGGTATTGTGACATGGTACTGTTGCATGATCTGCCGTGGCGCAGGACATACGGGGATGCAACAGGTATGACGGTGCATCGGATATGTCAATGCCTTGTAACCTGTAATGCCCTGCATCCCCTCCTGCAAGTATGACCCTGATGCATTCCATATTATATTGCATGGATGCATTGGTGGCAATCCTGCCATACATTCTTTGTTGCCATACACTTTGCCATATATACAGTGCCCTATCGTATATGCTGCATTGTAGCAATGGGCGCTGTGTATGCGGCAAGGCACTGGTGCAAGGTATTCCGTATGGCAATCCTTATCTGCAAGCATAACCAATCAATCCAAAGAAAATACAATGGAAAAAAAGAAAGAACCTTTGTTCGTTGCCTTGAGCAACCAGAAAGGAGGCGTCGGCAAGTCCACGCTGACGATACTCCTTGCCAGTTATTTCCACTACCGGAAAGGCAGAAACGTGCTGGTCGTGGACTGTGACTATCCGCAACACAGCATCCGCGACATCCGGGAATGGGACATCAAGACAGTGGAGAAGAACGAAAAGCTCCAGGGAAAGCTGCTGGAGCAGTTCGAGGGAAGCGACCGGAAAGCCTATACCGTGCTGACCTCCACCCCCGAAGACGCCAAGCAGACCGCCTACGAATTCCTGGACCGTTCGGAAACCTCCTATGACCTTGTGCTGACCGACCTGCCCGGAACGGTGAATGCCGCAGGCGTATTCCGCTCCCTGGTGAACATGGACTATCTGTTCGTACCGGTGACACAGAACCGGATGGTCATGCAGAGCAGCATGAACTTCGTGCTTGCCATCCGGGAACTGCTTTCCCGCAATGACAGTTTCCCGCTGAAGGACATCCGCCTGTTCTGGAACTGCATGGACCGCCGGGTGTCCAAGGAACTTTACCGCGCCTACACGGAAATCTTCCGCCACTTGAAACTGAAGACGCTGGAAACCGTGTTGCCGAAGGCGGAACGCTTCAACCGGGGCATCTGCACGGACGGCCAGGTATTCCGCAGCACGCTGTTCCCTCCTTCGCCTTCCCTGCTGAAAGGAAGCCACATCGACCTGCTTGCAGATGAACTGGAAACATTACTTGGACTTACTGACTAAAGATACAGCATAATATGGCAAACAGAAACCGTAAAATATACGATGTGGACGAGGATGTCCTCAAACGGGTAGTGGCGGGGGATACGGCCGCCCTCGAAGAAATGACGGACAACGGCGCATCCCCTTCGCCTAAAAGGAAGGACACAAAAGACGGGGAAAAGGAAGCAGCATCCCTTCACGGGACACCGCCGGAACAGGAAGCGTACCGGAAACGCTTTCTTGCGGAACGCCTCAAGGGCACCCGGCGGCAGACCTACATCCACGATGCGCTGTACCGAGCCATCGCGGGCGTATTGCCGGTAATCGCACCGGACCTGTCGGTGCCCGCTTTCGTGAACAATGTGCTTTCGGACCACCTAAAGCAGTATGAAGAAATTATCAATGGGATTTATAATGAAAAAGCCACTCAAAAACCTATACAATGGAAGAAGTAATCTATCTGTCGGTACGGACGGCCTGTGCCGCCTATATCTTATATAAAGTATGGCAAACGAAAAGCCAAGTCAAAAGAATCTGTGATACGCTGTATGCCGTTTCCTCCTCCGCCCAAGCGGAGGAAAAAGAAACACCAGCTTCTGGACCGCCTCCGGAAGCGGATGTGATGGGCGGTACACAGTCCGTCTATTTAGACGAGAACACGGGCGAAACGGGAGCCCCTTTCCTGAGCCTGCCTCTGGAGAAAGATTTTATCGGCGAAGAAACAGAAACGCCGGATGAGGACGTGGAATGTACGCTGGACCTGGAACGGATGCGCATGTTGCAAGAGGAACAGGAGGAACTGGATGCCATGAATATACCCACGGAAGCCGTGTCGCAACCGGTAACACAGGCGGACCTGGTGAACATGGCCGACGTGCTGTTCAACCGGAACGGGGCCAGGGAGAACGAGGAACAGTCGTCCCGTGCCGCCCTTACGTTGCATGCGATACGTGAAACGGAAATGTTCGCGGTCATTGAGGCGCAGGTGGAAAACAAGGAGGTCATCGAGGAACTGATGGGACGGTATCTGGATGAAGAGGGGAATCCGAAGCCGGTCAGGAGCGGCGCTTCTCCTAAAGGTGCGACTGAAAAGGATTGGAAAACACTGATAGCGTAAAGAAAACGCCCGATGCAGCTGTTTCACACATGTGTAAGAGGCTGTGCCGGGTGTTGCCTTTTTCTCGTCACAAGAGCATTTCCTATAATTTCCCGATATCTGTCCTGATCGGGTAATTTCATTGTTACCCAATATTCATTTCCAGGCTAAAGAGACCTAGGAAGCACATCTTATGACAATCAATAGTTACCGTAGATAAATCGTCCTTCAATAAACGATACCATTTCACAAGACATATCATAAGAGCAGCAGCATATCGCTTCATAACGATATGAACAGATTGAGAACAATTTCGCAGTATCAGGACTCGTAGGTAAGGACGCTGAAATCCGTCAGTTCGCTAACCGCTTCTCATTGCAGTAAGCCATCAGGAGAAGAACGACGAGGAATCAAAACGTGTGTCCGCTTTCATCAATGTGGAAGCCTGGCACAACAACGCCAACACCGAATCGCTTGCCCAAATAACCAAGGGTACCTAGCTCACCGTGGAGGGCCACTTCAAACCTGAAGAATAGATTGACAAGGACGGCGTGAAACACAACTGCATCGTCATGGTCGCCAGCAAGTTCTACCAGACACCTGACAAGAAGGAAACTCCTGCAGAGCCGGAAAAGAAAACGAAAAAGGCAAGAAATAACTCTTGCCTCGCTCTGATAAACAAAGCGGCTTCGGTCGCTTTTGTTTTTGCTCGTATGTGAGCCTGTTATGCGTCTATGATGTCGCCCGCTATATTTTTACCTATCCCGTAAACGGCTTCTTCTGCTTTTCTTCGAGAGACTTGCTCGGCTGCGCAATATTGCACGTTGTTCCTCTTTCGCAAGACACTTTGCCGAAATCGCCCGATGCAAAAAGAATTGACAGCCGATCCAAGACTTCGTTTTATCCTGGTAGGCAAAACATTTTGTTTCTTATCGGGCTTTCAGAAGAAACTCGTTTACTGCCCACCCCGTAGGAATATCTAATAATAAATTAATTTATAAAATCAACATTCGTAGATTTTGATTTGGGGGAGGTTTGAACGGCAGATTCGTATTTTAAGCCAATTGAGACTACTTCACCTTTAACTTTCTCTTTCCCTGAAAGATCGATTTGGGTTGATACCAATGGCCTTGAATATTCATCTAAAGGAGTTGGTATGAGAGGGAACTCGAATTTTTTTCCTTTAAATTGAATATCTAAGTCGACCATAGGTATTGGCATTTGAATAACGATATTTCTATATGCCAAACAAAAAACATAATGCGGTAGAGGAGTATATATACTATCTTTTTTCTTAAAAATCATAACTGATGTAAATAGTAACGGATTACGATAGAATCTTAAGCAGACTGGTAAAATACAACCTTCAGATGATTTCCCCATGAGCCAATTCTTTGTATTGGATAAATTTTGCAACTCGTCTTTGGGGATAATTGTTAAAGCCATTTTTACGAGGGCTTTTAATACGTTTTGAGGAGTATACGTTCGTTTCCCTTTTATTTCTATGGTATTATTCGCCTTGTCAATCTCTTCCCATACAATTAATGGTTCTTCTCCTTCTTGTATGTTTATTTTTATGGTATTATCGTTCTCTATTTCTATCTTACTGTTTTCTTTGTGACTCAGCTTGTATTTAGGTATTCCGCCTTTACCATGAACCATAAACATCGTATGGTAAAGATTCATATAGGAGGAATACTCTGTTTCGTAAGTAGAAAAAAACTGATTACACATATCACATTCATAATCAGATTTGAGGACTCGATTTCCTACCATATGGGAAATTGCGTGTGCTATTTTTTTGAATGTTACATCTGGAAATTCTCTTCCACAAAAACGACATTTTTGTGGTTTATCACCATCAGAAAGCATTATTTGTTTGTGTTCGTTAAGATGATAACATACAATTATATTGTAAGATGTTTCAAGATTAAAACGCATTTTATCAAATCGTTCCTTAAACTCTTTAGGCTGCATATTGAATAAATTATGATTTGTTATACTAAAACGATTATTAATATTTACTGCCAATATTTACATATCTCGCTGGTAGTCGCTTTTACTACATCCTACGAATATCCCTTTCAGGATTTTGATGAACACCCACAACCCCAATACTGTAATGATTACGTCTCCCATATCACTGATTTATTATTGATTATCACTTGTAAAGACACGAAAAAAATACAATACAGACGAATCTATAATATTAACTATCAATGTGATATACTTGTATTTTGAAGTAAGTGGTGTAATCAAAATATTGTATTGAGACTGTTATATATTGTCTATTTCTGGAGCGTATTTATATCTTTCATACGAATCTAAATATATTTTCAAATCAGATTGTGATACAAATCGGATGTCTTTTTTAGTATTTCCTTTTATTGATAATATAGAATCGATGTCTCTCGCCATCTTTTCCGTAATAAGACCACCTCTCCAATTATTAGGTTCTAATCCCGTTACTTTGTTGACTATTTTGCCTTTCTTCCACACTAACCCCTGCTTTGAAAGCAAAGGTCTCCGTATTTTGATAACATCCTCATATGAAATATCAAAGTATTCGGCAATAGCGTAAATACTTCTGCCAAGATCATCTTCAAATAGGTCTTTGATTTTAGATTTAATCTGTGGGTTGATTGTTGTACGTGCATTGTGAGTCTGGGCAATATTATACATTTGCTCATCTCCATAAAGTTTTTTATAGTGATCTATCCATTTAGACTCACGAGCATCTAAGTCTTCTGCACAATTTACTATTTCAAGGATTCTAAAAGAAAATTCTTTTGGACCAAATTCTAATATGGCATTATCAATTCCAGGATTTTTTTGAGTACAATGCTGGTTTAGGCGGCTAAAAACATCAAGAGCTTGACCAACGTAGTATTTCTTTTCGCCTGAAAGTGCTCCAATACGTTCAATAAGATATATACCTTTTATTTCATTTTTCATGACTGTTTGCTGTTTTTGGAATTATTCTTTAGACTTTCTCTTCCCCAGCGGCCCGCTGAACTTGCCCCGATTGAGCGATACGCCATATTTGTTGAGTATGCGAAACACGGAGTTTCGGCTGCTGAATCCGCTCACTTTCCAAATGTCATCAATGGAATGTCCGTTGTGGTACATAGCCACGATGGTCTTCTCTCTTTCCGCCTTACTGATGTTTTTCTCTTTGGTCGGCTGGCTTATGTTCTGCTTTAATTGGATGATATGCGCTGAAGACTTTCATAGTGCAGCATATTCCTCCGGAAGCGAACCGAATATCTCCAACACATCCGCAGCTTTGGTTTCAGGGAACAAATCGCCACAGCTTTCTATCCTGTCGTGAATGGAGATAATCCGCACTACCCTGACACGGCAGAACTCGATAAATGCCGCCAACTCACGAGAACCACGCAGGGCGTTGCTGAATTTAGCGAGTACGATTTCGTCCCCTCGCTCCAGGTTTGCCATGAGCTGTTCCATTGGGGACGTAGTTTTTCGTGTCTGTTTTCCTACTCAATCACTTGTACACAACCGTACTGTTTCATTCACTCCACATCAGTGTCGAATCCGTCATAACTGACTGTCTTTAATATGTAACCTGCTTTTGCCATAATGTTGTTCAATATTAAATGAACCACAAAGGTATAAAGTTTAATCTGAATAAAATCATACTTGAAGAATTATTTTGTGATTATTATACTTCGTATTTGCACTTATTGGGTCGTTGTTTTCATAACGAATCATACTCGTAAGAGGTTAAAGTTTTATTTTAGGATATTATTGTATAAACTTTTATACTTATCTTTCCTCTAAAGAAAAACGTTTTCTTTATTCTGTCGGTGTAGAATCTCGCAGATTATGCGTATATTTGTACTAGATTTATAATGTTTTTGTAAAAAGTAGCATGAGAAAATTTGTTATTCTTGTTAGAAGAAATTGGTTAAGTCTTGTTTTATGGCTTTTGAATATTATATCCATATTTTTTATATTGCAAATTGTATTTGATATATTCCCTCTATTTGAATCAAATTATCCTTTAACTAAGATAGAAAAAATCAACAGTTTAGCTATTGACTGTAGTATAGGTATTATAACGAGTACATTGTTTTATATTCTATTAGTTTATATACCAGAAAGAAGAAAAGCTAAAACGGCAAGAAATACTCAAAAAATAAATCTTCAATATTTGGCTGAACACATGCAATTTTTTATTTTATATTTAGTGAAGGACTATTCATTAAATGTAGAGAATAACGACATGAGCTATTCCAATATTAAAATAGAAGAATTTAGCAAAGTAAACTTTTCTATATTCAGTGATACATCAAAAAAATATTCTTTATACCTCAGAAAAAAAGATGGAACTTTAAATTATTTAATTGGTAATAATGAATTTGGGATACATACACTGTACAAAGTTGCTACAAGAATAATTGATAAAATATTATCAAATCCAACTATCATCTTTGAAGATAAGAATTTAATAGATTTGCTCAATAAAATATATAATTGTGAGTTACTTAACTTAATTAGAATATATAAATCAAAAGAGCCTGTTGATGTAAATTATTTGAAATATGTAATTCCTCTAGTTAAATTAAAATCAGCTATTGTTGAATATTATAAACTGTATATTAGATTACTAAGATATTCATCGCCAAATTCTTTTTGTATAAATGATGATATTGTTTCGTCTAGTGACAAATAATATATACCATAGCCATGAGGACATAACTAATTGATACAGGAATATATAAATCTGAGATTATAACATTTATATTAGAAAAACATTTTAATCATCAATACCCTTTTCTTTGTCAATATGATAGACCAAACACAGTTTACGCCTTCCAAATTCCACAAATCTTTCATGTGCGTTGCGTATCAGGATGGTGTATCACTGGAAGAGATCTTTTCTTTCATCAGTAACGATATTTTCCTATAAGAGCGATAGCTTCAAGAAGCAGTACGACGCGAGCCAGGCATTCATTCTTCTTTCTTAGATATTCTAATCGTAAATCACCCTTATCATACCTGTATATATTCTCTCGGACGATTGAAACCGCATCTGCACATGGAACTCCGTATGACAGGCAAAGAGAAACAAATCCCTGATTAATAATGAGTGACTTTTTTTCGATGGTATTATGACGCCACAGCTCTCCTCAAAATCAATCTTACGTTTAACAAATGAATCAAATGCAGAATTGATAGAAAGTAAGAACCGGTCAATTTTCGCATTAATATCAACGGCTTCTTTACTCTTCCATTTAAATGGTTTCCTTTTTTAATCCATAACCCAATGACAAATAATAACTTACAGACAAACTACGCCATCGTATTGTCCACTGTTATTCGCCCAATTATCAGAGTCTTTTGTCAAGACTGCTCTTTTTTCAGGTAAAGCAATACTCTGAATTTTTCTACTTTCATCCTTTCTGTTTATCTGTAATCCTCATAGGCAAATCTAAGGTTGCTTAAGGTATAAAGAATGCCGAACAACTCTTGGGACGGACATTTGAGGACATCTGCCGCCATGTGCTGAAACGCCTGTACCATGACACTTTGTCCGCCTCTATATTTGCACCGAAATCAATTGTGTAACCCCAAAAACGATTCAAGCATGAGAAAAAGAATCCTTTTTACCGCATTGAGCGTGTTAGTGACGGCAGGGGCTTTCGCCCAGGGCGAGGGACTTGCAGGCATCAACGAGGCCACCAGCCTCATGACCAGCTATTTTGACCCGGCGACGAAACTGTGTTACGCCATCGGCGCCGTACTCGGCCTGGTAGGCGGCATCAAAACCTACGGAAAGTTTTCCAGCGGAGACCCCGACACGTCGAAGACCGCCGCAAGCTGGTTCTTCGCCTGCATCTTCCTGATTGTGGCCGCCACCATCCTGCGTTCCTTCTTCCTCTGAGCCTATGGAGTACGACGTGAACAAAGGCGTAGGGAAACAGGTGGAGTTCAAGGGGCTGACCGCCATGTACCTCTTCATCCTGGCGGGCGGGCTCGCCGCCGTGCTGCTGGCGGTGGTCGTCCTGTACCTCGCCGGTGCGGGGCAATGGACCTGCATCCTGGGCGGCATCTTTGCCGGCGGCCTGCTGGCCTGGGGCGTGTTCCGGCTGAACGCGCGGTTCGGCGAGCACGGGCTGATGAAGATGCTGGCGGAAAAGCGCCACCCGCGCTACCTGATCCGGCGCAGAAAGATATTCCGAGTGTTAAATTCTGAAAGAAAGCCATGAGAAACATACTGAAAGCTGAGACACTGGAACGGAAATTCCCCCTGCTTGCCGTGGAGCACGGCTGCATCGTGTCGAAGGACGCGGACCTGACGGTCGCCTTCGAGGTGACGCTGCCCGAAGTGTACACCGTGGCGGCGGGGGAATACGAAGCCATCCACTCCATGTGGGTGAAGGCCATCCGGGTGCTGCCCGACTATTCCATCGTGTGCAAACAGGACTGGTTCACGGAAGAGAGCTACCGGCCGGACTGGGAAGGCAGGGAGATGAGCTTCCTGGCACGGAGCTATGAACGCCACTTCAACGAGCGTCCCTACCTGAACCACCGCTGCTACCTCTACGTGACCAAGACCGTGCGGGAGCGGAGCCGCTGGAACAGCGACTTCAGCACCCTGTGCCGGGGGCATATCCTGCCCAAGGAAGTGACGGACAAGGAGGCCGCCTCCCGTTTCATGGAGGCGGTGGAACAGTTCGAACGGATTGTCAACGACTCGGGGCATGTGCGCCTGCGCCGCCTGCCGCCGGAAGAAATCACGGGCACGGAAGAGCGTCCGGGGCTGGTGGAACGCTACCTGTCCCTCTCTCCGGAAGGCGGACAGACGGTACTGGAAGACATCTGCCTGGATCCGGACCGGATGCGCATCGGAGACAAGCGGCTGTGCCTGCACACCCTCTCCGCAGCGGACGACCTCCCCGGCAAGGTGGGCACCGACATGCGCTACGGGCGGATGTCCACGGACCGCAGCGACTGCCGCCTCTCGTTCGCCGCCCCCGTAGGGCTGCTGCTCCCCTGCAACCACATCTATTCGCAGTATGTCTTCATCGACGATGCGCGGACAGTCCTGCAGGACATGGAGAAGACCGCCCGGAACATGCTCTCCCTCTCCCGGTACAGCCGCAGCAACGCAGTAAACCGGGAATGGGTGGAAATGTACCTGGACGAGGCCCACACGAAAGGCCTGCTGCCCGTGCGCTGCCACTGCAACGTGCTCGCCTGGGCAGAGGACGGGGAAAGCCTGCGGCGTGCCAAGAACGATACGGGAAGCCAGCTGGCCATGATGGAATGCACGCCCCGCCACAACACGGTTGACGTACCGGTGCTGTACTGGGCGGGCATCCCCGGCAATGCGGGCGACTTTCCTGCCGAGGAAAGCTTCCACACCTTCCTGGAGCAGGCGGTATGCCTATTCACGGAAGAGACGAACTACCGCAGTTCACCCAGCCCGTTCGGCATCCGTATGGCGGACCGCCAGAGCGGGATACCCGTGCACGTGGACCTCAGCGACGAACCGATGAGGCGGGGCATCATCACGAACCGCAACAAGTTCGTACTCGGCCCGTCCGGAAGCGGGAAATCGTTCTTCACCAACCACCTGGTGAGGCAGTATTATGAACAGAACACCCATATCCTGCTGGTGGACATCGGGAACAGCTACCAGGGGCTGTGCAGGCTGATCAACCGCCGCACGAAGGGCGAGGACGGCATCTACCTGACCTATGAGGAAGACAACCCGATCGCCTTCAACCCCTTCTATACCGATTCCGGGGAGTTCGACGTGGAGAAGCGCGAAAGCATCAAGACGCTGATACTGACCCTCTGGAAACGGGAGGACGAGGCGCCGAGGCGTTCGGAAGAGGTCGCCCTGTCCGGCGCGGTGAACGCCTATATCCGGAAAATCACGCAGGACCGGAGCCTGAGGCCCGACTTCAACGGTTTCTACGAGTTCGTACGCGACGATTACCGCCGGATGATGGAAGAGAAGAAGGTACGTGAAAAGGACTTCGACATCGACGGTTTCCTGAACGTGCTGGAACCCTTTTACCGGGGAGGCGACTATGACTTCCTGCTGAATTCCGATCAGAAGCTGGACCTCACGAACAAACGGTTCATCGTCTTCGAACTAGACAACATTTCCTCAAACAAGGTGCTGCTGCCGGTGGTGACACTGATCATCATGGAAACCTTCATCGGCAAGATGCGCAAACTGAAAGGTATCCGGAAAATGATACTGATCGAGGAATGCTGGAAGGCCCTGATGTCGGCGAACATGAGCGAGTATGTAAAATATCTGTTCAAGACCGTCCGTAAATATTTCGGGGAAGCGGTAGTGGTCACCCAGGAAGTGGACGACATTATCAGTTCGCCCATCGTGAAAGAAGCCATCATCAACAACAGCGACTGCAAGATACTGCTTGACCAGCGGAAATACATGAACAAGTTCGACCAGATACAGAAACTGCTCGGGCTGACGGACAAGGAAAAGGGACAGATCCTCTCCATCAACCAGGCGAACCGCCCGGGGAACGCCTACCGCGAGGTATGGATCGGGCTGGGAGGCACCCGCTCTGCCGTGTACGCCACGGAGGTGAGCGAAGAAGAGTACCTGGTGTACACGACGGAGGAATCCGAGAAGCTGGAACTGCAACGGCTGGCGGACGGGCTGGACGGCGACCTGGAGCTTGCCGTGCGCCGCCTTGCCGGAAAAAGACGCGATGAAAAGAAACAACCCTAAAAACAGAGACAATCATGAAAAAGAACAGACAACTGCCGAAGCTGGCCGCCTGCCTCATGGGGGCGGCAGCCCTGATGCTGCAAGGATGTGCGGACATCAAGGGGCCGGAAACGGAAAAGCTGTGCGGGCCGTGGACAAGCGTGGAAGGGAAACCCGACGTGCTGGTTTACCGGGAAGGGGATTCCTACAAGGTGACAGTGTTCGCCCGCAGCGGGAAGACACGCCGCCTGAGACCGCAGACCTACCTGCTGGTGGAAGAGGACGGGAATCTCTTCATCAATACCGGATACCGCATTGACGTGGCCTACAACGAGGCTGCCGACGTGCTGACCTTCTCGCCGGGAGGCGACTATGTGCGGAAGGAGGTGCAGCCATGAGGAACGGAAAAATCCTGGCATTCGGCCTGGCGGTGGCACTCGGCACGTCCGCCGTTCAGGCACAGTGGGTGGTGAGCGATCCCGGGAACCTTGCCCAGGGCATCATCAACATGGCGGAGAACATCGCCCACACCTCGAAGACGGCCGTGAACACGGCAGAGAGCTTTGCAGAGACCGTGAAAATCTACGAACAGGCCAAACGCTACTACGATGCGCTGAAAAGTGTGAACAACCTGGTGCGTGACGCCCGCAAGGTACAGGAAATCATCCTGATGACCGGTGAGGTGTCGGACATCTACGTGACGAACTTCGGGAAGATGATGGACGATGAGAACTTCTCCCCGGAGGAACTGGACGCCATCGCCTTCGGCTACACGAAGCTGCTGGAAGAGAGCAACGGCGTGCTGCAGGACCTGAAACAGGTAATCAACGTGAGCACGCTCTCCATGACGGACAAGGACCGCATGGACGTGGTGGACGGATGCTACCGCAACATGCGGCGCTACCGGAACCTGGTGAGCTATTATACGAACCGCAACATCGCCGTCAGCTTCCTGCGTGCCCGGAAGAAGAACGACCTGGACCGCGTGATGCGTCTCTACGGGAAAGCTGACGCCAAATACTGGTAGCCCATGACGTTGCTTTCAATCGACTTCACCAACCTGCACACCGTGCTGGAAAGCCTCTATGAGGAGATGATGCCCCTGTGCGGCGACATGCTCGCCGTGTCGAAAGGGCTTGCCGGGCTGGGCGCCCTGTTCTATGTGGCCGTCCGTGTATGGCAGTCGCTGGCGCGGGCCGAACCGATAGACGTGTACCCGCTGCTGCGCCCCTTCGCCGTCGGCATCTGCATCCTGCTGTTCCCGACGCTGGTGCTGGGCACGCTGAACAACACCTTGGGGCTCATCGTGCAGGGGACGCACTCTATGCTGGAAACACAGACGATGGACATGGAGGAATACCGGAAGCAGAAGGACGAACTGGAACGGGAAGCCATGCTGCGCAACCCCGAAACCGCCTACCTGGTCAGCGACGAGGAGTTTGACCGGCAACTGGACGAATTGGGGTGGTCCGTCGGGGATGCCGCCACGCGGATGGGCATGTACATGGAGGTGGGGATGTACAACCTTGAAAAGAACATCCGGGACGCATTCCGCAGCCTGCTGGAACTGCTGTTCGCCGCCGCCTCGCTGCTGATAGACACGGTGAGGACGTTCTTCCTCGTGGTGCTCTCCATCCTCGGCCCCGTGGCCTTCGCCTTCTCCGTATGGGACGGGTTTCAGTCCACGCTCGCCCAATGGTTCACCCGGTACATATCCGTCTATCTCTGGCTGCCCGTGAGCGACCTGTTCAGCTGCATGCTCGCCAAGATACAGGTGCTGATGCTCCAGAATGACATTCTGGAACTGCAGAGTAACCCCGACTATTCGGTGGACAACTCCAACGCCGTGTACATCATCTTCATGCTGATAGGCATCATCGGTTACTTCACCGTGCCGACCGTGGCGGGATGGATCGTGCAGGCAGGCGGAGGAGGGAACTACAACCGCAACATCAACCGCAGCGCCGTGAAAGGCGGCGGGCTGGCCGCAGGAGCCGCAGGCTCCGCGCTCGGCAACGTCGGAGGCAGGCTGCGGGGAAAATAACCCAAGAAAAACAGATTATGGAATTCAAGTCATTGACCAACATTGAAACGAGCTTCCGCCGCATCCGCCTGATGCTGGCCGTGTTCATCGGCTGCTGCACGCTCGTCACCGGCTATGCCCTGTGGAGCTCGTTCCGATTCGCCGAAAAGCAGCGGGAAAAGATCTATGTGCTGGACGGCGGGAAGTCGCTGATGCTCGCCCTTTCGCAGGACCTCTCCCAGAACCGTCCCGCAGAGGCCAGGGAGCATGTACGGCGTTTCCACGAGCTTTTCTTCGGCCTCTCGCCGCAGAAGGACGCCATCGAGCACAACATCAACCGTGCCCTGCAGCTCGCCGACCGGAGCGCCTACCGGTACTATACGGACTTCGCCGAGAAAGGCTACTACAACCGCCTGATATCGGGCAACGTGAACCAGGTGCTCCAGGTGGACAGCGTGTCGTGCGACTTCTCCGTGTACCCTTACCGGGTGAAGACCTACGCACGCCAGCTGATTATCCGCGAGAGCAACGTGACGGAACGCTCGCTGGTGACCGGATGCGAGCTGCAGAACACCTCACGCTCGGACGCGAACCCCAACGGGTTCATCATCGAACACCTGGTGATACTGGAAAACAGGGACCTCAGAAGCGCGGAACGATGAACAGGCGGAAAAACTTCTGGAAACGGGCGGACATCCGGCTGCGGATGTCCTGCCGAAAGCTGACGGAAAGGCAACGGGCCGCCGTACTGCTGGCCCTGTTCCTGCCTTTTCTTGCCGGGTGCGTCTACACCATAGGCACCGCCCTGCAGGGATTCGGGAAAAGGGACGGTCCCGGGCCGGAGGTGGAGCACATCCGCCCCATCAGCATCACATTCGGAACAAAAAGTATGAACGAAAAAGAACAAGCGGAAAACAGACATGAAAATGAACATCGGAAAACTCAGGACGCTGCTGAAACTGCCTCCGCCCAAGGAAGGCGGCAAGCCGCTGACTGAAGAACAGAAACGGAAGCGGGCCGGATATATCGTCTATCCCGTCCTGGTACTCCTCTGCGCCGGATGCGTCTGGCTGGCCCTGTCCCCTTCGGAAAAGGAACAGGCAAAGGCCGGGCAGGGCAATGGCTTCAACACCGAAATCCCCCTGCCGGAAGACTCCCGGATACAGGAGAGCAAAGTGGCCGCCTACGAGCATGAGGAACTGGAAAAAAAAGAAAAGGAGCGCAGGAGCACTTACCGGGAGATGGCCTCGCTGCTGGACCGGAAACAGGCCGATACGGTGCGGTTGCCCGACCTGCCTCCGGAAAAGCCCCGGAAAACGGCCGGGCAGGAAACCGCCCGCTCGCCGTCCGCCGCCTACCGCGACATGAACCGCACCCTGAACAACTTCTATGAGCCGGCCTATGACCGGGAGAAGGAGGAATTGCGGAAACGCGTTGCGGAACTGGAACGGCGGCAGGCACAGCAGCCGGAGGCTTCCTCGGAATACTCGATGGAAGAGAAACTGGCGCTGATGGAGAAATCCTACGAACTGGCCGCCCGCTACAACGGAGGGCAGACGGCACAGGTCCGTCCGGCAACGGAAAGGCGTAAGGCGGAGGCCAGGCCGGTGACGGCTGTCCGGCACCAGGTGGTATCCTCCCTTCCCCGTCCTTCAGACGACCTGGAGCGAGCTGCGGCCTTTGCCGGGGAAAGGAACACGGGGTTCCACACGCCGGTCGGAAAGACGCTCGCTTCGGCCAGGAATACCATTGCCGCCTGCGTGCACGGCACCCAGACCGTGGCGGACGGGCAGACGCTCCGCATCCGCCTGCTGGAACCGATGGCGGTGGACGACCGGCTCATCCCGAAAGGGACGGTGCTGACCGGAGGCACACGGATGCAGGGGGAACGCCTGGACATCCTCATCTCTACCGTGGAGCATGACGGGTCGGTCATCCCCGTGGAACTGGAAGTGTATGATGCCGACGGGCAGCAGGGCATAGCGGTGCCAAACTCGATGGAATACGATGCCCTGCGCGAGATAGCCGCCAACATGGGAGGCTCGATGAACAGCAGCATCAACATCTCGACGGATGCCGGGGCGCAGATCGCCTCCGACCTGGGGAAAGGCGTGATACGGGGCGTGTCGCAATACGTCACCCAAAAGATGCAACGCGTGAAAGTGACGCTGAAAGCCGGACACCGGGTGCTGCTGTACCCGCCCGGACAATAATGAAGAAGAACCAAAGGACATGGAACAAACGATTATTCACCAAACAAGCAGACTTATGAAGAAAATCCTGATTCTGACTGTCGCCCTGTTGGGCATGAACGCCGCGCAGGCACAGCAAAGCAGCGGCGACTGGTTTGAAGGGCTGAGCCGCAAGATCGGATTCAGCCAGATGATTCCCCCGCACGGGCTGGAAATCACGTACGACAAAACGGTGCACGTCATCTTCCCTTCACCGGTAAGGTATGTGGACCTGGGGTCCACGGACCTGATAGCGGGAAAGGCGGACGGCGCGGAGAACGTGATCCGCGTGAAGGCCACCACGAAGAACTTCCGGCAGGAAACGAACATGAGCGTGATTACGGAAGACGGGAATTTTTACAGCTTCAATGTGAAGTACGCGGACGAGCCCCTGCTGCTGAACGTGGAGATGTGCGACTTCATCCATGACGGGGAAACAGTGAACCGCCCGAACAACGCGATGGAAATCTACCTGACGGAACTGGACAACGAGTCGCCCCGCCTGGTGCGCCTGATTATGAAGTCCGTGTATGAACGCGACAAGCGCCGCATCCGCCACATCGGGTGCAAGCGTTTCGGGGTACAGTTCCTCCTGAAAGGACTGTACAGCCACGGCGGGCTGCTCTATTTCCACACGCAGATAAAGAACACCTCGCACGTGCCCTTCGATGTGGACTTCGTGACCTTCAAGATAGCGGACAAGAAGCTGGTGAAGCGTACCGCCATGCAGGAACAGGTGGTCTATCCGCTGCGGGCCTACAACTACGTGACCCGTGTGGACGGGAAGAAGTCCGAATGCACGGTGTTCGCCCTGCCGAAATTCACGATACCCGACGGGAAGAAACTGGTCGTGGAAATGTACGAGAAACAAGGCGGGCGCCACCAGACCTTCGAGCTGGAGAATGAAGACCTGGTACAGGCCGAGACCATCAATGAACTGCGTGTGCGATGAAGGGGAAGGTATTGTTTATAACCCTGCTTCTGTCCGTCCTTCTGGCAGGACGGGCGGAAGCCCAGCGGTGCCTGCCGGGCATGAAAGGCATACAGGTATCAGCGGAGATGGCGGACGGATTCTATTCGCAGAGGAACCGGAAGGATGCCGGTTATGCCTTCTCGCTTGCCCTGTTCGCCTATGACAAAGGGGGTCACAAGTGGGTGTACGGCATCGGGATGATGAAACGGCATTATCCCTACCGGAAAACCCGGATTCCGCTTGCACAATATACAGGGGAAGCGGGATACTGCTACAATTTCCTGTCCACGCCGGGCAAGACGGTGTTCCTGAACGCCGGACTGTCGGGCCTGCTGGGGTATGAGCGCGTAAACGGCGGAAAACGGATGCTGGAAGACGGGGCTGTCCTGCAGGAAAGCGAATCCTTCATTTATGGAGGTTTCGTGACCCTCGAAGCGGAAGCCTACCTGAGCGACTGCACCGTACTGGCTTTCCAGTTGCGGGAACGCATCCTGTGGGGCAGCGCGGCCGGACATTTCCATACCCAATACGGAATCGCCCTCAAATACATATTCTGAACCTTACTGAAAACAAGAAACAATGATGAAAATGATGAAAAAGACATTTGACCGGATGAAAGCCGCCTGCTGTCTGGCAGCGGCGGTATGTTGCCTGGCTTCCTGTGACGAAGGGCCGGAGGTACAGCAGGAATACCCGTTCACCGTGGAAGCCCTGCCGGTAACGGATGAACTCGTGGAAGGGGAAACGGCGGAAATCCGCCTGGAAATCATTCCCGAAGGGGAATTCGACGGCACCGTCTACACGCTGAGGTATTTCCAGCCCGACGGGGAAGGCATCCTCCAACTGGCGGACGGCACGGCACTGAAACCCAACGACCGCTATCTGCTGGAAGACCTGAAATTCAGGCTGTACTACACTTCGGAAAGCAGCGATGAGGCACAGGCCATCGACCTTTACTTTGAAAACAACTGGGGAGCCGTCTGCCAGCTCAGTTTCAGCTTCAACGCGGAGGACGGCGTTCCGGAAGAAAGCGTGACGGAGCCTGTCGGAACAGGAACGGAAAACGGAGAGGAGGGCACGGAATGAACATCCTGCTGTATGCCGACATACCCGGATTGCCGGAGTATGTCCTGCTGACCCGGAAGGCGGTGACCGTGCCTGCCATCGGCGACCGGCTCCGTATAAACGCGGACCGGCTTGCCTGCAAGTTCTCCCGGCAAGTGCTGGAAGAAACGCCCGCCTGCCATTGCTTTGAACGCAACGAAAGGACAGAAAGCATGAGTGTGGGGGATTTCCTGAAGGAATGTGAACTGACGGTCAGCGGACGGGAATGGAGCTATGAGGGCGGCACGCCGTGCTGCACGCTGGATGTGGAGGTGGTGGAATGGTAAGCAGGATGAGAAGAGCCATACCCGCCCTTTGCCTGCTGGGGCTGTTCCCCTGCCTTCTGGCGGCGCAGGACATGGAGGGACTGAAACAGCTGCCTCCTTTTGAACGCGCCATCCGACTGGTCATGCGGCATGAAGGCTGGCACGGACCGGACAAGACACCGTACATCGCTTACGGGCACCGCATCCTCCCGGGTGAACAGCTGTCCTACGGGATGAGCCGCGAGGAAGGGGAAGCGTTGCTAAGGAAAGACCTGCTGGAACGGTGCGCCCTCTTCCGGCGCTTCGGGGCGGACAGCCTCCTGCTGGCTGTGCTGGCTTATCAGGTCGGCCATAATCGGCTCCTGGGATACGGAAAGATGCCCAAAAGCAAACTGATACGGAAGCTGGAGCGAGGAGAGCGGGACATCGAACGGGAATACCTGTCGTTCCGGTGCTGGAAAGGCCGGGTCATCCCTTCCATCGAAAGGCGGCGCCGGATGGAACTGGCACTGCTGTATGAACCCAGACTTCAGTAGTTTGAATCCTCCGGAAAAACTTCCGGGGGATTTTTCATTCCATAACGGTTAACTTAAATCCTTATGAACATACAGACAACCAAACAGATACGCATTGAAGACTATTTGCACACGCTGGGACATTTCCCGGTGCGGCAATGTGGGGCGAACTTGTGGTACCGTTCGCCGCTGCGGGAAGAAACGGATGCATCGTTCAAGGTAAACACGGCCCTTAATAAATGGTTCGATTTCGGCATCGGAAAAGGCGGAGACTTGATTGCCCTCGCCTCCGAACTGTACGGGTCAAAAGATGTGTCTTACCTGTTGCGGCAGATAGAGCGTCAGACACCTCACATCTGTCCCGTAGCCTGTTCCTTCCCCAAACGGGAAAAACCGAAACCGGCCTTTCAGGAGGTGGAAGTGAAGGAACTGGCATCGCCGGCCTTGTACCGCTATCTGAAAGAAAGGGGTATTGATGCGGGAACAGCCCGCAGGGAATGCCGGGAAATCCGTTACGGGCTGGGCGGGAAACGCTATTTCGCGGTCGGATTCCCCAACATGAACGGCGGGTATGAGATACGGAACCGGTATTTCAAGGCCTGCATTTCCCCGAAAGCCGTGTCGTATATCCGGGAACCGGAAGGGAAAAGACCGGTATGCTGCCTCTTTGAGGGATTTATGGATTACCTGTCGTTCCTGACATTACAGAAGAAAGGTGTTGAGGGCTTTCAGCCGGGCTGTGACCATATCGTGCTGAACTCTGTAGCCAACCTGACGAAGGCTGTGCCGCTGTTGGACGGTTACAAGGAAATCCTTTGTTTTCTGGATAATGACCGTGCCGGGAGAAACGCTGTGGATGAACTCAGAAAATGTATCGGCGGACAGATTTGTGACCGGTCCGGTTTATATGCAGATTACAAAGACCTGAATGATTTTCTGTCAGCCATGCAACATAGGACCGGCCTTTAATCTACCCGCAATTTTTATTCTGTTCCAAAGTACAGTACTATACGGCTGCATTTCCAATAATTGAAGTATCTTTGCACAGTTAAATTTTGAACAGTTTCAACCAATGGAAAACTATATCAGAAAAGCTGCGGAATCTTTTTTTGTAAACCGCCCTTATGGCATACATATAGACTACAAAAAACAGGGGTATGTCCTGTTCAACCGACAACTGAATGTCCTAGGTAACAGAAATCCCGGATGTATAGACAGGCTTCCTCTGGAAAGATTTGATGTGGAAGAAATACCTCTGGACGGTGAAACAGTCGAGAAGCATCCGGACTTTACGAATGTATACTTTTATGATGACCATACAAATCCATATATGGATTATATGCTTGACTTTGGAAAGCTGAAGAATTATAACCGGTATATGTATACGTTAGCCATGATATTAGGAAGAGATTTATAATACATCGGATGTGATGATACCATTCCCAGCAATACCAGGAACGGCAGGATGAACGGACAAAGCAGGTATCCGGTTCATGGATATCCCACTGTTGTCCGTTCAGTTATTTTCTACACATTACAATCAAGTGTGTATGCTCCACCCATGAAAAGGCTCTAACAGAACCGCAAAGGACTCGTCCGGCCTGCCATGATAGAGCAGTCCGCCCTCAATGCCAATCCTGCCATCCGGATAACGCTCTCTGAAACCGAATGAATAAGGAGCAAAGTCATAATACAACTCAATCTCACAGGGACGGTTCGGATTCTTCTCCCAACTCTTCAGCCGCTCCAGACATTTTTGGAGCGTAGTGTCGCCGATGGATTCGGCATACTGCACCACCTTGTCGTAGTGCTCCTGGCTACATAAAATCTTCATACTTGTTTTCTTTATAAGGTTTATACTCAATCAAGGACAAATTCGTCCTCGTAAACTTCCAGTTCCAATCCGCTTCCGCATATACGCACCAGCCATGTATATGGCAGGCGCTTGATCAGCTCGATGTTGCGGTACCCCTTATAAGGGCGTACCAGCGTGGCAAAGTCCCCGGCTTTCATCTTCGCATCCGTTTTTCAGTTCACCTTCACCCGGTTCAACAACTGGCCGGAAATCTCATGAAGTTCGCGGCAGCGTTCCGGCTGCTGTGCCCGTGCGAATGCCGTGATGCCCTGGGTCAGCTTCCAAAGCGTGGCACCGCCCGTCACCCCGTCGTCCGGGTTGTTGTTCATCAACAGCTTTTCCACCTCGCGGCCCTCGTTCTTCAGCAAGGCGCCCCGCTGTACCAACTGTTTCAACTCCTTGTCGAAATCCACGTCCACCTCGGCGGCTCCCTGAATCTCCACGGCCTTCTGCATGAGGGTGTCCCGGCTGTACAGCCCTTTGGTCAGGTCGGAAACCGCAGAGACGGTAGTCTGCGTGTCCAGTTCGTAAGTCTTTTGAGACAAGGCCATCGAATCGGGCAGCTTCGCTCCCAAATGTACCTGCCGCATGACGGACTCACGCACCATCCCGTTGAGGCACGCCCCGTTGAGCAGGAAGGAACGCATGTCCACCGAACCGTTCCCGTAATCGGACGTAGAGAAACGTGCCCCGGCAAAGATGACGACTGTACCGTTCTTGCGGGTAGGAATCTCTATGGGAGTGGGCAGGATGGTCTCGCACCAGACCTTCGTATCGTTCATGTAGGCATCTGAAACGACCGCCCCCTGGTTTGCCGCCTCCCGGATGAACGCGGTCAGGATCTCCACCGAATTGAGCCTCCGGTAAGAATCGGACAATATGCCCCGCACTTCGGTTCCTACCGCCCGGACCAGCACACGCGTCCGTTCCGTCCAGCCCGAATGCTCGTTCAGGATGGTGGCGCACAACTGTTTCTGCCATGCGGCTCCCGCCGAAAGTTCACGGAGGTATTTGGCCGGGATGCCCATCTTTTCGGAAACCTGACCGATGGCATTGGCGTGCAGGATGAAATCACCTTCGGGCATCGAAAGCTGCACCCGGCCCGCCGCCTTGAACGACACGACAGGACGTTGCTCGCCGTTTCTGCGGCTGACCCCGATGGGTGCGATGTAGTCCTGTGCGATTTTCCCTTCTTCGAGCAGCCGGGTGATGGTGCCCATCACATCCTGTTGCCTGCCTTCGACCATCCGCCGTACCTTGTTAATCACTACCTGATTCAGTCCCTGCTGCTTCTGTACCGGTGCAGCTGCCGGCATTGTCAATGTTGCTTCCATAAATGATTCTCGTTTTAATATTGTCAGATAAAGTCTTTTTTCAACGGCTTTCGGGAACAACCGCTTATGAACCTCTTCATAATCCGTTGGTAGTCTTCCTCGCTGTACCCGCCAATGCCGAACAGTTCATAATATCCGGGGAACGGATATTGTTCCGCTTCCGGTGAATGGACGCTGACCGTCTTGTGTGCAATGACGATATGGCGTACAAAGCGGTAGCATTTGTGCAGGTCATCCAGTATGGTATATTCACGGTCCGTATGCGGCTCGTAATACCCGCAGGAGATATTGGCGCAGGAAACCGGAAGTCCCCTTCTTTTCAACACATACACATCCGTTGTGGCACCCTCGACCGGTTGGTAGCCGTATTTGGGAGCGGCGGCACATCCGATGAAGTCGCATGTACAGAGTTCCGTGCCATGTATGCGGGTGACAAAGTCCGAATTTCCCCGTCGGTCGCACTGGAGCACGAAGCGGCAGTCCGAAAAGAAAGTCATGTCCGCCTCCCGGCTTCCTATACAGCCGTTCTCTTCCTGAACGAAGAAAGCGCATTTCATCACCTTGAAATCCTCCAGGCATTTCAGGCAGACCCAAATGCCGTTCTTGTCATCGGCGCCGATGCCCGTCATACGCTTGTGGCGATGGTCGTAACCTATCACCATGGCATCCGCCACCACGTGTGCCCCGTAAGTGCCTGTCCTGTGGCGGTGTACCTCATCCACATGCGCCACGACGCACGGATAAGTCTTTGCCCGACCCTTTACGGCATAAAGATTGCCCTGCCGGTCCTGCCAGCAGGAAACACCCATACGCTTCAACTCCGCCTTGAGGTAACGGAGCATGGGCTTTTCCTTCCCCGACGGGGAAGCTATGTTATAGAGTGTCATCAGTCTTTCCATAAAATTGATATTTGAATGTAATACATCAAGCACAGGCGTACACCCTTGCGGATATACGCCTGTGACAGTTCTCATGACATGAAGAGTTTCTCCAACTGCAGATATGTCCTGAACGTTGGGATCGGCCGGCCTTTCTTGAACAGCACGGAAGGATAAACCTCTCCTTTGTAATCCCGTACAGTACCTTTGATCACTTCGCCGAAAACGGTGCTGGCATAAAGGGAAGACTTGCATGAGGAGCAGAAAACATTTCCGAAATCGCCATGTATCTTGCCGCAGCCCGGACATACCTGCATTGTACGGACGGCGCTTCCCCCCGTATTCCGGCAGGTGGCAATCTGGCCGTTCCCCTCGTAATTTCTCAGTTCTATTTTCCCGGCTTTCATGGCAATGCTGTAAAACGTATCCATATAAGGCACCCCTTTCTTATGCCAGCGGAAAGCCGGCACATCCACGATGAGTGCCAGTTGGAGTTCTTGTCCTGCCACAATGCCTTTTTCTTGCAGGCTGTTCAGTGCCACATATTCCTTGGTATGGAGGTAATCGTTGACCTTTCTGCGCAGGAGGATTCCGATCCGGCGTGCCTCATTCTGCATCATTCCTATGACAAACGCATGGGACGAATATATCCGGTCCGTCAGCGAAACCGTGTCCAATCCGTAATCATTGCCCGGACAGCGCACATGCTCCCACACGATGGCACGTCCGAGCACATTGTTGCTCTCGTCCCTTGCCACCAGGATTTTCACCCCGGCAAAGTTGGCGTAAAAATCCGCGGCATTGCGTGCCTTGTCCGGATAACGCATGCAGGAACTGTGCAGGGTTGATGCCATATCGTCCGCTATCGGAGAATAATTATTCCCGTCGTATGCCTCGTAAATGTTCTGCAACCCTTCCAGCAGGCGCACGGTCACCTTGCTGTCCACGCAAATGGCGCTGGCGAAATAGGATACTTCTGTTTCCGGATACTCCGGCAGGTTCTTGAACAGCTTGACGAACGTGGACGGTTCCATATCCACCCGGTTTTCCGGGAACAGGGGAGCCTGCGGATTGTTGCGGTCCGGAAAATGCTCGTTGGACAGATCCTTGTTACAGGCGGTGAACACGATGCGGATTTTCTGGAACCCGTCGCAGGATGTCCGTTTGCGTTTGGTGGAAAAATGGTTGTAGAATCCCCGCACAATCTCTGTAACATCCACATTCTTCTTCAATTCGGCAAGGATGTCCCTTGCGATGACGCTCCCGTTTTCTGCCGCATGGGCCAGACGGGATTTCAGTTCATTGCTTGCATTCACTTTCATAATTTTATCTGTTTAATAATGGATTATTCATAAATTCAACATATACTGATCCGTTCGATGAAATACGGAATGAAGTCATGTTCCAGACCCAGGCTGTCGCATGCCTGTGCGAAATCCTCCGCACGGAGGTCATCCGCGTCCCTGTAGTCCAACAGGTTGCGTATCTCACCGTCCAGATACTCCTTTGCTTCCTCCGGAGTGCAGCCGCATGAGCTGCAGATCCGGCCAATAACGGATGTTGTCATAGCTGTATTCTTTTAGAGTTTACGGATAACCGCCGGCTTGTCTGGTATTCTTCTTCACTCATCTTGCGTATAGTGGGAATGCCGGTACGGGTAAGCACCGGATTGACCAGCCAGCCGTCGTTGAACTTTTCAGGTTGGAGGCTGTCGTGCCAGATAACCTCACCCACACCACCGTGAACCAGCATGTTGCATACGGTCATCAGGCAGCAGGTGCGGTTGATGTCCTCACCGACCAGATAGCCGCCGAGATTGCGTACGTGCCAGGCAAGCAGCAGGCGTCCGCTGCCACAGGTCGGATCTCCCATCCGCTGTCCGGACGGATGTTCTCCCGTATCGGCGCAGGCCGTCATGAGTTCGCAAATTGGTACCGGAGTGAAGAACTGTCCTTGTGCCTGTTTGGAACCCGTGGAAGAGAACGCCATGTAAATGTCACCGAACGGATCATACCAGCTTGTGTCTTCCTTTAACTGGTGTTGCATGAGCCGCACCCATTCGGAAACCATGTCCATGAACGCGGCATTCTGCTGCCGCTTGTATTTCCAGCTTTTGAGCGGTGGCGCACCGGGCGAGAAACCGTGGATGACAAATGTCAGGAAATCGTTGAATACGGTCAGCGGGTCATAGCCGCAGGCATGGGCGAAATCCGCCATCAGCTTCGCCAAGGGCTGTATCTCTTTGGGAACCGGGTATTGTGCCATAGCCTTCAATTTTTTAGGGTTGTCTGTTTCCGGTTATGAAGGTAAAGCTCTACCTGCCTTGCCACCATGTTGCAGAATTTCTGCCCGTTTTCCTCCTCGCTCCTGAAATAGGCCAGCATATCCCACAGGTTGCGGTTGAAGTAAAGCGTCCATTTCTCGAAATAGTGCTGTCCGCAGACTTTTCCGAAAGTTTCCTGAAAAAGCGGAAGGGTCAGTCCTTCGCTTGCGTGATGATTGTACTGCCATAGGGATACAACCAGCATTTGTCTGTAGTCCATTGTTACCATACATCCTATTTTTTAATGAGACATCTGCCTGCTTGCAGGCATTCTTATTTCTTGTCGCAAAAGTTGGCGTTTGGCCCGGGACCGTGCAAGGCTTGGCGGGAAAAAATACCGCAGCGAAGCGAGGATGATTTTTTCCCAGCCAACCAGCCCCATGGGGGCCGCCTTGCCCGGTCAGCCGGGCAAACGGTTATTTTTGCTGCAAGAAATGAGGATGACATTTCGTATCATGCTTTTTATTTGGCGTTCTTCTGCAAAGGCCCTTAAAATACAGAATGTCTGCTATGCAAAAATCTTCCCCTCCGGGGAAAACGAGCGACTTGAGCTCTTTCAGCCCGTCACAATAGAAAAAAATATCATCGTCTGTAGCCGGATTCACCGTTTGGGAAAGCCTGATATTCACTTCCGGATAGATGCTGCCATCATTCCAAACAATGGCACAGACTGCATAATCCGGTTGGCAGCCGTTGTTCCTGATGAACATCTTGAAACCGTTCTCCATATTCTCCTGAATGAATCCCACGTCTCTCAGGGAGTATGAATCAAGAATGAAATCCACAATCTTGGTTTCTGATTTCCCGGCATCATGTTCTGCCCTTACATCAAGTTCGTCATGGGTACCGGGTGACTCTTTGACCGGTTCTCCCCAACACATAGCCGATGTTTCCTTAAATTTATCCATCTTATTCATTTTATTGTTCTTCAATTGTTGTCAAAACGATGAAAGCCCCATCCGATAAGGACAGGGCTATTGTTCTTGTAAGAATCAGGTCATTATGCGCTCCTTGTGTTCCGTTTCTCTTTTGACACTCCGGAGACGTTTCAAAAGGTGCAGAAACACTTCACGGTCATAGATACGGTACAGGAACCTTTTGTCTGTCTCCTTAATTTTTCCCGTGAAGGTAACGGATTCCCTGTTCACCGGGTATTGGAAGAATGCTCCGCTTGCCAGCAAGGTGTAGTCGTTCTTCTCCGTATCATCCATGAACCGGTCCAGATCATCTGTGTCTCCTATTCCCGTAAAATAAGCATAATGATGCCTGTGCAGGCTGCGGAGGGTACGGGCGACATCCTTGCGCACCTCCAGAATGGATTCTTCTGTTTTTCCGGATGCGGTCAGATTACAGATGAACAGCTGCCTGCCTGCCTCCGTCACAAAGAAGTAGGCTGTGCCCATCCATCCGTTATTTCCGTCAGTCCCCGGAGAAACGATGTTCCATTTGCGGATTTCCGGTTTCCGGGTGATACGCCGGTAATGTTCGCCTATCTGACGCTGTAGTTCCTCGTGGGGCAGGTTGACAGGACGGATACCGGTAAAGCACCGGCCGGATACTTTGAAATAAAAGTCATGCAACTCCCAGCAATAAGGTGTCGCATTAAAGAAGTAGTTCCGATTCCGGCGGATGGAATAATAGAATTGTTCTTCATACCATGCCAAGGGAACTTCCCTGAACAGCGTGCAGAGGGATTCCATGTAGATGCGCCCTTTCTTGCGCAGCTCTTTTCTCCCGAAAGCATACAGGTGAGGGTTGTTTTCCTTTTCGCGCAACTCTGTGAGAGTATGCCCGGAATCATCGCAATGTACTCCGTCCGACATGACGGTCAGGACATCTCCCCGGAAATACCGGGAATCTGCCACATATTTTCTTTTATCATGGTCCATTGTCATGCGTTTTGAAGGTTCAACAATCTTTTTGCCGCCCGCACCGCATTCATGGTCAGTTGCCGCTGCCACGCCTTGTGTTTGGGCGACCAGCGGAAACCGCTCGACTTCAGCTCCTTGCGTCTGGCATCGTCCGGAATGCCGTCGAAAAGGATCTGAAGCCGGTCAATCTGCCGGTTCCACACCAGCCTGCCTCCTTCAAAAAGGATTTCACTGTTTTCCTCCTGTCTGGAGGCCTGCATTTTCTCTCTTACACGGGCCGCCATTTCGGGAAACTGGAAGAAACGGTTGCGCGGGGTGATAATCGGCTTTTTTACATCGGCATTACAGGTACGGATGAAATCGACGGCTTTCTGTACGGTTTCCACTTCACCCCGGTTGACGTAGGTCATCACCTTGTTCAGGATGCTGCTGACGAAAAGCGCCCGGTTATACCCCCGGATTTTCCCGGTATCCAGTTCGTGAATGGTTTGGGCACTGTCTGCGATATCCCTTTTCAGGATCTTCCAGGCAGCTTCCTGTTTTTCCTCTTCCGGACGCGCTTCCTCCTGCATCCGCTTCATGGCGGCAAGGAAGCGTTCCCGCCAGTTTTCGAACTCCTCCTGTTTGTTCCGGCAGGCCTGCTCCGCCTTTTCCTGTTTCCGGCAGTCGAACCCGGCCGGTCCGGTCACAGCCGGGCTCGCACACCGTGACAGGCTGCCGAACAGATCGGCAAGACGCTTCCGGTAGCCCTCCTTGTACTGTTCCCGCTTTTCTTCGGGAATGGAAGTCAGGTCGGCACACAACTGCTCCTCATGGCGGCAGATGTCTGTCTGGGCACGTTCCTCCGGGTCAAACGAATTCCACCGGTAGGCGCTGCATGCACTGCCATACAGCCCTTCCAGATAGCCGGGATATCTGCATCCGGTAATTTCCCAGTCCTTGAAATCTGACGGGCGGATTTCCTGCTCTGTCCCGTCAGCCGCCTCTATGGTGTGTACATACGAATGCATTCCCATGCAGCGTTTCCGGAAATGAAAAAGGACGGGAGCTTCGTCCGTCCCCGTCCTTCTGATGCTTTCCGCACGGTAGGCATTGCTCTCCGTGAGCATGACAGCCTGTTCTCTCGGGAAACCCGCTACTTGTCCTTCACGGGGTTTCGGTGTCGTTGTTGTCATCATTGTTCTGTTGGTTTAGTTAAACATAAGTCTTATTGGACTTTTTATCTTATTGTTTTCGTACCGGTCATAACCTGTTGATAAGCCTGTATATTTCCTCGTCGCTCAGCGAATGGAATTGTTCTTCATCCAGGAAATAGAAGAACTCTTCCAGTATGTCTATCGCTTCCATGAGGAAAAGGCTGTCACGCTTCAGCACTGATTCAAACTGTTTTGTGGATACATGCCATCCGTCCACTTCCCGGACCGGATACTTGACTCCGAAATAGTACAGGTAGTTTCTGTCCATTTTCTCTTGATTCTTTTCTGTTTCCATATTTCCCATTTTTGATACGGCCGGCTCCCGGAGCCGATATTTCTGTTTCTTATATGCGAGGTAGCCCCGTGCCGGGATTGTGCAAGGTTTGGCGGGAAAAAATACCGCAGCGAAGCGAGGATGATTTTTTCCCAGCCAATCTGACCTTGCTCAATCCAGAGGCACGGGGCTATCTTTGCTGTAAGAAAGAGAAATATAAATAGCAAATCAGGGCTTCATGTCCGCATATTTCGGAGTGATTTGCCGTCATACAGGCTGACAGCCCGTTCCACTAACGGCCGTCGATATGTGTCCGACAACTCTGCATAGAAACGTTCAGCCGCACCGAATACGCCTTTGTCAGACAACAGGCACCATTTTTCCCAAAAATGACGGGACATGTTCCCGTACACGATCTGCACTCTTCCTGGCTCCAGGTATTCCACATATAGTAGAAGAAACTGGAAACTGCATTTTCTGCTTGAAAATTCATAATTCTTCTATTTGAGGTTATATATAGTTCATTTCAGAAACGTTCTTCCTTCCCGTCATATGTCCAGCGGAAAAAGCGGTCTCCCTCAGCCCATTGCATGGCCCGTATGTACAGGTAGAACGCTTCTTCCAATGTCAGTCCGTCCGCCGGTACGGATGCCAGCATTTCACCCATACATACTTCACTGTCACCATAACCGGATTTTATTTCTTCAAATTTCTTACCGCAAAGGGTACTTTGTAGAGGGCTGTTGCCGGAACAGCACAATTCTTCTTCAAAATAGCCCTGTTTGCTTTCAGACATTCCTGCCCGTCTTTCTGTTTTATTTTCCATTTTATCTGCTTTTGAGAATTATACAATGATTGTCAAATTGGTTAAGAGACAATCTTTAACGTTTCACCGAAGAAGGAGTCACATGCTCCATATACATGTTGAATGGAACATTCGGTCTCTGACTTTTCGTTGTCAAGCCTGAAGCGGAAACCGTAACGGTCTTTTGGTTTCAGTTCCAACTTTACATCCTGTTGCAATTCCATTCCGAACAGGCTTCCGCCGCCGTATATGGAACTGAATATGCCGCAATAGTTACCTTTGGGGATAATGACTTCCTTGAATGAGAATCCGGTGTCATATAAGTCTTTTAGACTTACTTTCCCGATATAGGTCAGCAAGTTTGCACCGCAACAGGAATTGATAAGTTCCTGATAGAAATGTTCGTAGGACACTTGTTCCTTACCGTACCGGCTTTTCCTGTCCGGGAAACGGCCATGTGCCGTGTAGCCCTTCTCCACAAGCATCTTCTTTACCCTGGCGGGATTGAGCTTCAAGGCGTCCACCATGTCACCGAAATAGGAGTCCTCGTAACGGTACCCCCCTTGTGATTCAAACCAGTTGGAATTGATGCAGTCGTAATCGGAAAGCATCTCCACCCGTACCGGGATGTCATCCGTATGTCTGATCAGTTCCGTCAAAACGTCTGAATCATCACGGGCATAAATCTCGCTCCTTATTTCATCATCGTGTTCCTCAAAGAAAGATTCCACTTCCTCCTCATCGAAATCATGGAAGAGGATGCATTTTTCCTTGAGCTTTTCCATAATCCCTTTGGCCGCCTCCCATTCGGAATCTCCGTACCATTCTTCCGTCTTGTCCCAAAGAGGTTCCGGACTTCTCTTGTCCAGGCATTCCTGGAGCAGGTCACGGTTGCCGTCAAGATTGTCCCGGCAATCCGTCCATACCAGCGTATAGGATTCTTCCATCAGTGATTTCACCAATTTCATTGTCAGTTTTTTCTTCATCGGAGTTACCTGTGTACGGCAGGATTTGATTTCCCGTACATGTTGTGTATGAAAGTGCATAAATGAAAAAAGGCGGCCTTGCGGTCGCCCTTCCGTTATTTCTCTTCCTTTTTTATTTTGGCAAGCTGCCTGAAACGTGCGGCTATTTCCCCGCATTTGCTCCTGGCAAGTTCCTTATACTTGCAGCGAATGGCGCAATATTCCGGCCAAGGTTTGCCTATGAATTCATCTTGGTAGGAATCCATGCGCAGTTCGGGGTATTCCCGGAACAGCGTTTCAAACGCCTTGCGCCATTTGCGTGTCTGCCACAGGCCTTCCGCCACCAGGCTAATGAAATCGAACAGTTGTTCGTCTGTCCTTACATCCAACGCAAGGAAGTGGTCAATCCTCGGCCATACATTGTTGGAATGCTGCCACGTTTCTATTTGGTGGGTACGGGCGTTATAAATCATTTTGGTAATTATCTGATAACTCATATTTGTCAGTTTTTAATTGTAATGCCATCATGTCATTCCTGCAAATCTTCATAGTAAGGGACATTGAAATGCGCCGCCGCCTCGTCCATCTCCTCCAAACGGATTGCTTCCATATCCGATGTCTCATTGTCACCGGCATTTATCCGTTCTTTCATCTTCCGGTGCATCCTGCGGACTATCTTACACATGGTCTCATCATCCGTATCCTCTGTACAGAACGGGTAGGAAAGGTTTTCAAGCTCGTAACGGGTCAGGACGGTAGTGCCATAGCGGAAAGGCTTTTTGTAGAAGGCATCGTCTGTGTCAGCCGGCTGGAGTTCGGGGACGGGATCGAGGCCGTGACTGAAAACAATGTAATTGCTGCTGCCCCGTTGGGTCTGATTGTTTTCCCGGAAGAAGTCCAGGTCCCATTGTGTCAGCCGGAAGCGCTTGCGGTTGCTCGTCAGGTAATCCGTCACTGCTTCCTTGGAGGAGAAGGGGGCGACCAGTTCCAGGCTGGACGTGCTGAGCCAGGCATCGCAACGGTAGAGCAGCCAGACTTCCTTTTCTTCTGAAGAGGACTTGTTTGCTCGTTTGTTAAATTCATAAATCGCGTTGTCCATGCTGCCGAACACGAAACGGGCCTTGTCTGTCAAAGGAAAGCCCGCTGAATGGATATTGAAACGTCTTTCGACAAAACTGCGGAAAGCGCTGTTGTTCAAGTATTCCTGTGCCTCCTTATCTTCGGGATCCAAAACTATATCGACACCGATAAAGTCATTCTCGGAGAGCACATGTCTTTCTAAATTATATTCCTCCTCCACTTCATATACGGCAAGTGTGGGATTTTCCGCTTCCACCGTCACTACACGGCGGAGCAGTTCTTCAATGGCGATTTTGTATTCCATGGCTCTTTGTCTTACGAATGGATGATTTCAAGTATTTCTTGATCACTCAGCGTGTGAATGTCTTCATCGTTCAGGAAACAGGCGAATTCCCCCAGCGTCTCCATCGCTTCCATCAGCAAAGGGCTGTCAAATTCCAGCCTGGCTTCCAGCCGTTCCGTGGAGACCTTATATCCGTCCACTTCACGCACAGGATATGCTATTCCGAAATAATATACGCTGTCTGTAGGAAACTTGCCATTAATTCTCGTTTGGTTTACTTCTTTTCTCATATTTGCTATCTTTATACAGTTAGACATGACCGGCTCCTGGAGCCAGTATTTCTGTTTCTTACGTGCAAATTAGTTCCTTGCCTGGATTGTGCAAGGTTTGGCGGGAAAAAATACCGCAGCGAAGCGAGGATGATTTTTTCCCGGCCAACCCCTTCAGGGGCTTGACCTTGCTCAATCCAAAGGCAAGGGGCTAGATTTGCTGTAAGAAAGAGAAATATGAATTATGTTATTGAGAGCAGACAAATATAATGTCACTCTTAATTTGATAAAGTCCTATTGGTGTATAAATCCTGCAATAATCAATAGAAAAGCAATAGAAAGCCCGAAAATTCAGAATGCATTAAATGACAAGAACAAAAGTACATAGATGAATTCTATAGAGGCAATTATTGTCCCAATTTGCTGTTTGACAATGAAACGGCCATTAAATTGCTTAATCATCCGGTAGCGTTACGAACACAACAACAAATTATGAAGGATAAAGACGAAATTGAAAGCAACTAATTTCTTGGAGGGTCATTGCCATGCCAACTAAATTTCGTATATTTGCCGAGCGGAATAAGGCAAATTCCTAACAGAAAAATATAGAGGCTATATAGGTGCAAAATCGGGGACTTTTTTCAGATAAGACTTAATAACTTACTGAATATCAAATATTAAATTTGAGGTGGTTAGTCCCGTACGCACCGCGAAAGCAAATAGCAAATTAAAGCAAAGCTCTGAAATTCAAGTATTTCAGAGCTTTTTCTTTTTCTCGCTCCGGCAAAAATGGGGACCCGAAATATCCGGTGCATAAGCAATTTTCGAGTTTCAGCTTTCTCAGACTTACATCACAAGAATAAGAAACTGAGCAGCAATGAATGGGCAGACCGTCCTCCGGATAGGGACAAAACTGGAAGAAGGTATAGGCAGAATCCACGTATGTCCCATGCTTTTTATTATGAAGGTTCATGTAAACCCTCGTCCCACGCACGTGGGCTCGACGGTTCACGCAGGCAAACCGGCGAACACACATGCGTGGGACGAAGTTTTGTAATAAGGTTTCGGGAATTATGCGCCAAGCTTCTCTGCATTACACACAGGACATGAAGGGAAAAAATGCCCATATACGGGGAGCCAAAGCCATACTTCCGGCACTATAGACAACGGAGTTCGCCCCTTAATCACCATATTTGCACAAAGAAAACGGAAAATAAGCCCAAAATAGACATTAACAAATATTATTTATTATAAACAAAAAAAAACAGAAAAAAACACGTGGTTAAATTCTTGCTGTCAGATAGTTAAAGCCGAATATGAGAAGAAAAAGTAGTGCTGGCAAAAATGATGATTTTTAAAATCGGGGTCTGACTTACGAACTACAACTGCATGTGTAAAATAGGATATTCTTTACCTTCTCCGTCCAAATCGGACCTTTTGTATACGCTAAAGCCTATATATTTATAAAAACCGACAGCTTGAATATTCTGCTCGTTCACATCGACTTTCGTTACCTGCAAATGATTTATGGCATAAGTAACCAGTTTTTCCCCAATTCCTGTGCCTCAATAATTATTGGTAATAAATTCAATCTCTCAAAAATAGTTTATATAATGATTTGAAAATCAGATTGTT
>OODP01000181.1_pt1 | contig 64588 bp, 55 predicted proteins | sample 1671011 | NCBI WGS metagenome assembly OODP01 (sample SAMN06348113, study PRJEB24527) | human gut metagenome | biome: human gut; feature: ankylosing spondylitis patient; material: feces | host: Homo sapiens | place: China | collected 2015-10
GGTCGCTTCTGCGACAAAATTCTCTTCCGCCGCATGGCGATCCTCGCGGAGCGTTGTTATGTCACAGGGCGCAATTTCCTGTGACATAACACAAAATGGGAGCATTACGCCCCCATTTCTCCATTGTTTCTCAGGCAATCTCGCCTGTCTTATCCTTTTTCAGTCTCTGGGAGAGTGTCTTATGCGGCACAGCCGTATCACGGTATACCAGCTCCGGCTCTCCAGTTCCATCGACCACCTGACGGGTAATGGTACAAATACCAATATTGTTATTGGACGGAACCTCATACATCAGTTCCATCATCACAGACTCCAGAATGGAGCGAAGGCCTCTGGCTCCGGTCTTTCTGGCAACCGCCTGCTTTGCAACCTCTGCCAGGGCGTCCCGGGTAAATTCCAGCTTTACGTCGTCTAACTCAAACAGCTTCTGATACTGCTTGGTCAGAGCATTCTTCGGCTCAGACAAAATCTGCACCAAAGCATCCTCATCCAGCAGCTCCAGAGAAACCACTACCGGAACACGACCGATAAATTCCGGAATCAGACCAAATTTTACCAAATCCTGCGGTTCAGCCTGCTTTAAAAGCTCGTCAATATCTGCCTTATTTTTATCTACCACTTCTGCGTTGAAGCCAATAGAGCCTGCACTGAGCCGGCTTTCTACGATCTTTTCCAGTCCGTCAAAGGCGCCTCCGCAAATAAAGAGAATATTGGTAGTATCAATCTGCAAAAGCTCCTGATGGGGATGCTTTCTACCTCCCTGGGGCGGAACGCTGGCAACAGTTCCCTCCAGAATCTTTAAAAGAGCCTGCTGTACGCCTTCTCCGGATACGTCTCTTGTAATGGATACATTTTCGGATTTTTTCGTAATCTTATCAATCTCGTCAATATAAATAATCCCGTACTCCGCACGGTGAATATCCCCGTCCGCTGCCTGAATCAGCTTCAGAAGAATATTTTCCACGTCCTCGCCTACATATCCAGCCTCTGTCAGGGCCGTAGCATCTGCAATGGCAAAAGGAACATTGAGAACCTTTGCCAGAGTCTGTGCCAGGTAGGTTTTTCCGGAACCAGTGGGTCCTAACAGCAGGATATTGCTCTTTTGGATATCCACTTCCATGTCTCTTGCGGAAGTAATCCGCTTGTAGTGATTGTAAACAGCTACAGAAAGGGCTTTCTTCGCCGCATCCTGGCCAATTACGTATTCATCAAGAAAGGCTTTGATCTCCTTGGGCTTGAGAAGGTTGATATCCCCCAGATCCACCTCATCATTTTCATCCATTTCCTCTTCCAGAATCTCTGCACAAAGGTCAATGCACTCATCGCAGATAAATACATTGTTGTTCCCTGCAATCAGCTTTTTTACCTGTTCCTGAGATTTTCCGCAAAAAGAACATCTGACTCTGTCCTCAGGTCTGTTCGGCATATTGGCACACCTCTATCCTTTCCTAGTGTTTTTCAATCACCCGGTCAATCAAACCATACTTCATGGCCTCCTCGGCAGTCATGTAGTTGTCCCGCTCTGTGTCGCGGCAGATTACCTCGTAGGGCTGACCGGTGTTGGCAGCCAGAATCTCATTTAATTTTTTTCTGGTCTGCAGGATTTTTTCAGCTACAATCTGAATCTCTGTAGCCTGACCCTGTGCGCCGCCGGACGGCTGGTGAATCATCACCTCTGCATTGGGGAGAGCAAAACGCTTGCCCTTTGCACCGCCTGCCAGAAGGAATGCTCCCATACTGGCAGCCATGCCGATGCAGACCGTAGACACATCGCACTTAATGTAGTTCATGGTATCGTAAATCGCCATGCCGGCTGTTACAGAACCGCCGGGGCTGTTAATATATAAGTTAATATCCTTGCCTGGATCCTCAGACTCCAGGAACAGAAGCTGTGCAACTACCAGGCTGGCAGAAACATCATTGACTTCTTCTCCAAGGAAAATAATTCTCTCTTTTAATAAACGGGAATAAATATCGTAAGAACGTTCTCCTCTGCTGGTTGACTCAATCACATAAGGTACTAATGCCATGGTCAAATCCTCCTGTTCTTTCTTTCTGCAAATTCCGTGAAAAAGAATATGCTTCGGCGCATCCTCGCGGAGCGTCCCTGCTTCATAGGAACGTGCGTCCTATGATACAAAAATCCTGATACAGATACAGGTTCCCGGCTGTACCGGAAACCCGCCTCTGTCTTTTGAAATATCTTAATTAAATCAGATTAGCCTCTGCTACCAGGAAGTCTACTGCCTCCTGAACAGCCATATCCTCTTTCATCTGAGCGATACCGGCTTCGCCCATAATGCTTCTTACCTTGTCAGCTTCCATCTTGTAGGTCTCTGCCATCTTAGCGATCTCAGCGTCTACAGCCTCATCAGATACCTGAATGTTCTCAGCTGCAACAACAGCCTCCAGAACCAGACGGGTACGGATTCTCTTTTCAGCCTGCGGACGGGACTGCTCCTGCAGCTTCTCGATGGTCATGCCGGTGAACTGCATATACTGCTCCAGAGAAATACCCTGGCTCTGCATTCTGCGTGCATAGTCATTGATCATCTCGCGAACCTGCTCGTCGATCATTGCATCCGGAATCTCCATAGAAGCATTCTCAACAACCTTCTCTACTACGTTGTTCTCGTTCTCAGTAGTAGCCTGCTGCTGCTTTGTCTCTGCAAGCTTTGCCCGGATATCGGATTTATATTCATCCATGGTCTCAAACTCAGAAACCTCACCTGCGAACTCATCGTTCAGCTCCGGCAGCTCCTTAGTCTTGATCTCGTGGATCTTTACCTTAAATACAGCCGGCTTTCCTGCCAGCTCTGCTGCATGATACTCAGCCGGGAAGGTTACGTTCACTTCTACTTCATCACCGATATTCTTGCCAATCAGCTGCTCTTCAAAGGTATCAATGAAGGAGTGAGAGCCGATTACCAGCGGATAAGCCTCAGACTTGCCGCCTTCGAAAGGCTGTCCGTCTACAAAGCCCTCAAAGTCAATCACAGTATGGTCTCCGTTCTCAACTGCACGATCCTCAACGTTTACCATTCTGGAGTTCTGATCCTGAACCTTCTTTAACTCAGCCTCAACGTCAGCATCGGTTACTTCCGGTTTTGCCTTTTCCACTTCAACACCCTTGTACTCGCCCAGAGTTACTTCCGGCTTTACTGCTACCAGTGCTGTGTAAATGAAGGTCTTGCCTTTCTCAATCTGCTCAATGCCGATCTCCGGTCTGGAAACGATCTCCAGTCCGCTCTCCTTGACAGCGTCTGCGTAGGTGGAATCTAACAGTGTATCAATTGCGTCATCGTAAAGAACACCGACACCATACATCTTCTCAACCATTGCCTGGGGAGCTTTTCCCTTACGGAAGCCAGGAATGCTGAACTTGTTCTTATTCTTCTGGAAAGAAGTTTTAAGAGCTGCCTCGAACTGCTCTGCCGGTACTTCTACGGTCAATTTCGCCATGTTCTTTTCTAACTTTTCTACTTGTAAACTCATTTCAAGTTTCCTCCTTACATCTATGTATGGTCGTCACGGCAGGGCGCCACACTTCAAGATAGCATTATATCATAGTCTTTTCTTAATTACCAGTCCTATTTTTCGTATAATTCCAGTATTTTTCCTGACTTTTGACCGAAAAAATACATTTTAGCCTCCAATCCCTTTCTTTTTTGCCTTATTTCCGCTATAATCTGGTATCATCAAAGCAAATGGAGGGATTATTTTTGGAAATTGAACGGAAATACCTGGTATCTGCACCTCCAGAGGATTATCTGTCCTGGGACTGCCGCTCCATCGAGCAGGCTTATCTCTGCACGGATCCTGTGGTACGGGTGCGAAGAGACGGCGATAAATACTATATGACCTACAAATCCAAAGGACTTCTTGCCCGGGAGGAGTACAACCTTCCCCTGAATGAAGCAGCCTATCATCACCTGATTTCTAAGGCCGACGGCATCATTCTGACGAAAAAACGCTACAAAAGGCAGCTGGAAGGAAGCGCACTGCAGGTTGAACTGGATGTGTTCTCTGGCACATATGAGGGACTTATGCTGGCTGAGGTGGAATTTTCCTCTGTGGAGGAGGCCGAAGCCTTTATCCCGCCCTCATGGTTTGGCCGCGATGTCACCTTTTCCGGAGAATACCAGAACAGCAGGTTAAGCAAAGAAAACCCCCGGAAGCGCTGAACGTCCGGGGGGTTTCTTAGTTCACTGCCTGAAAAATACCAATCACCACAACCAAAATCAGAAGAACGATACATCCGGCAATAAAACTATCCAGATAGTTCAAGGGTATATGGCGAAAATTCTCATACAATTTGTTTACTTGCCGAGGTGGTTCTTCCAGGACAGCTTCTTTATCAGAGACCGTATCTGCCTGAGATATAGTCTCTATTTTTTTCTGTAAATTTTCTTCCATTCTGTCAATCACACCAGTCTATTATTTCTTTGCGAGATATTTACGCAGATCGAGTGCAACTGCAATGATGATTACAAGACCCTGCGCAATATAGGTATATGCCGGATCCACACCCAAAAACTGGAGACAGATCTTCAGGATTTCAAATACCAGTACGCCGACCAGAATACCGCCGACACTACCAACACCACCGTTTGCAGATACGCCGCCGATGGTACATGCAGCAATTGCCTCCAGCTCATAGCCCATACCTGTTGCAGTAGAAGCGCCTCCGGCCTTTGCACCTACCAGGAAGCCTGCCAGAGCATACATACATCCAGCCAGAACGTAAATACGAATCAGGGAAGCCGTTACGTTTACACCTGCTACCTGCGCAGCGCTTTCGTTGCCGCCGATTGCGTACATATATTTACCATGACGGGTCTTATTATATAAGAACCAGAAAAAAGCACCTATTACAATAGCGAAAATCAGCAGATAAGGAATCGGTCCTACTGAGCCGCTTGCAACCTTCAGGTAGCTCTTCTTGTATCCGCCCATCGGCTGGTTATCGGTAACCAGGGAGCAGAGACCGTAAATAATTGTCTGCATACCCAGAGTAGTGATAAACGGAGGAACCTTCAGCATAGCGATAACAACACCGTTGATGGCACCAAATCCACCCATGATTGCCATAACAACAATAAGGGCAACCGGCCACGGAATGTCAGGCATCCACGGGAACATACGTGCCGCATAATCCATGCTCTGCAGCATCATAGCAGAAATACATGCTGCCAGACCCACTGCACGGCCCGCTGACAGGTCGGTACCCTTGGTAATCAGACATCCGGATACGCCGCAGGCAATGATAAAACGCGGGGATACGTTTACAACCAGGTTCTTAAAGTTGTTTACCGTAAAAAAGTTTTTTGTAACTGCTCCGGTAAAAACTGCCAGAATACAGATCAGAATAATGATCGCATTATTTGACAGAAATTTTTTTATATCAAATGATTTTTGCATAATAATGTCTCCTTCTTATTCAAACTTGGTAGCCAGCGCCATGATATTTTCCTGATTTGCCTTATCACCGTCAATAAATCCGGTTACCCGACCGTCGCACATTACCATAACCCGGTCAGACATACCAATCAGTTCAGACATTTCAGAAGAAATCATAATAATGCTCTTACCCTGTTTTGCCATCTCAGCAATAATACAGTAAATCTCATACTTGGCACCTACGTCGATACCGCGCGTCGGCTCATCCATGATAAACACATCCGGATCATTTGCCAGCCAGCGGCTGATCAGCACCTTCTGCTGGTTACCGCCGGAAAGAGACTGAATCTGAGTCTTAGATGACGGTGTTTTAATGGAAAGCTTTGCCACATTATCCTGAACCAGCTTTTCAATTTTTGCATCATCCAGCATCACTCCGCCAATCAGATACTGATTCAGAGATGAAATGGAAACATTATCCGCTATCGAAAGAACTCCGAGAATACCGGTTGCCCGGCGATCCTCCGTCAGCATGGCGATACCGTTATTGATGGCATCCTTCGGCTGATTAATCACAAGCTCTTTTCCCTTATATGTAATTTTACCAGTGGTATGGCTGCGAAGACCAAAGAGTCCTTCCATCAGCTCTGTACGCTGGGCTCCTACCAGACCGGCTACACCAAGAATCTCGCCTTTACGCAGCTCAAAGCTGGCATGACGGAAACTCTTGGGATTAATGGATGTAAAGTCTTCCACCTTGAAAACAACCTCACCCGGTGTATTGGAACGGGTCGGATACAGGTCGGAAAGCTCACGTCCTACCATTTTCGTGATAATAAAATCTGTTGTTAAATCTTTCGCTTCCCAAGTTCCGATATACTGACCATCTCGCATGATAGTAACATCGTCGCTGATTCGCAGGATCTCGTCCATTTTATGGCTAATATAAACCATGCTGACGCCCTTGTCGCGAAGCTCATTGATAATTGTAAACAGCGCCTCTACCTCTGCCGCAGTCAGGGAAGAGGTCGGCTCGTCTAATATAAGTACTTTACAATCTGCAGAAACTGCCTTGGCAATTTCTACCAGCTGCATCTGAGATACAGAAAGACTTCCAAGTTTTGCTCTGGGATCAAAGTTCAGATGAACCTCCTCCAGCACCTTTGCTGCATCTGCATACATTTTTTCATGATCCACCACAGTAATCGGACCAATCTTTTTGGTAGGATACCGTCCTACGAAAATATTTTCTCCGATACTTCTTTCCGGAATCGGCTGAAGCTCCTGATGAACCATAGCGATTCCGCGGTTAAGAGCATCCAGCGGCCCTTTAATCTGTACCTTTTTTCCCTCGTAAATGACTTCCCCTTCGTCCATGTGGTAGATACCAAACATGCACTTCATCAGGGTGGACTTTCCGGCACCATTTTCTCCCATCAGAGCATGTACCGTTCCCGGACGCAGCTGAAGCTGTGCACCATCCAACGCCTTTACGCCTGGAAATGTCTTTACGACATTATGCATTTCCAAACGATAATCTGACACTTTTCTGACCCCCTTTGTTTATTCTGTTTCCTGCTGCCTCCATCCTGTCCGGCAAAGGAAACTTTACAGCAAAGTACCATTCCCAACTGCAAATTCTGCTATTTTCTTAAAAAGGGTGCGTGCGCCATACGCACACACACCCTGTATCATATCTTTTTTACATAACTTACTGGAAATCAGCTACGTTCTCCGGAGTAACCTTTACGTAGTCTACGTAAATGGACTGCTCGCCAGATGCATAGGTCTTTCCGCCCAGAAGAGCTTCCATAGCCTCTACAGCGCCCTCAGCCTGACCGTTTGCATCATTTAAAACAGTACCGGTCATGTTGCCTGCTGCAACCTCGTTCAGAGCTGCGTCCAGAGCGTCAACACCTACCAGGTAGATATCTTTGTTTACAGTTCTGCCTGCTGCCTGAATTGCCTGCAGTGCACCGATAGCCATATCGTCGTTGTTACAGAAAACAACTTCAATCTCATCTCCGAATTTAGCAAGGTCATTCTGTGCGATTTCCTGGCCCTTGTTACGATCCCAGTCACCACGCTGCAGGTCAAGCTGCTCAACTTCCATACCTGCGTCCGTCAGAGCCTTTACAGAGAATTCGGTACGATACTGAGCATCTACGTTCTCCGGGTCACCCTGAATCATAATGTAAGAAATCTTGCCGTCGCCGTTGATATCGCCCTTGGTCTCGGTCTCCAGAATCAGTTCGCCCTGCATGGTACCGGACTGACGTGCGTCACATCCAACATAAACCAGTTTCTCATAAGCAGACATCTGCTCAGCGGTCGGCTCACGATTAATCAGAACAGTCGGGATATCTGCATCCTTAACGGTAGCGATAATCTGATCTGCTGCTGAGGTCATAACCGGATTAATAATCAGAGCGTCAACACCCTGTGCAATAAAGTTATTGATCTGGTTGTTCTGCTCAGCCTGGTCATTCTTACCATCCATGAAAGTTACAGTATAACCCTTACCTTCCAGAATCTCCTGCAGAGCATTCCGGTATGTAGTCATGAAAGCGTCATCAAATTTGTAAATGCAGACACCAATGTTTCCACCGGCTGCAACACTCTCCTCTGCTGCAGCTGCAGTAGTCTCGGCTTCTTTTGCTGCCTCAGTTGCTGCTGCAGTCGTCTCAGCTGCTGCCGGTGCTGCAGTCGTCTCAGCTGCCTTGCCGCCGCCGCATGCGGTCAGGGACACTGCCATTGTAGACGCCATTGCCAATGCCATAACTTTTCTTGTTAATCTCATTGTAATTACCTCCCTTTACATTCGCGTGATTTGTTTCGCGTAATCTGTCGGCTTTCGTCATTTTGTCTCACCGACATATGTATTATAACTCTTTTTTGTAATATTTTCTATAATTTTTCTTCGCAGTATTATAAATTTTTTTCGTTTTTTTCTAATTTTCATATCTATTTTCGATAATTTTCTGGGGACATCGATAATATTTTCCCTGTTCCAGCTTTAATTCCTCCCGCACAGACTGCCCCATCGCCTTATCTGCCGCAATAGAAAACATCGCCCAGGCAAATCGTTCTTTGTCGCTGGAAACCGTTCCCAGCATTTTCCCATTTTCTACTGCCTCAATTCCTGGAACCGTACCGTCAATTCCTACCACCTGAATATTTTCAGCTCCAATCCGCTCCATGGCATCAATCGCCCCCAGAGCCATATCATCGTTATTGCTGATTACCAGTTCAATCTGCTCCGGGTAAGCCTCCAGCCACTGCTCCATCAAGGCAGAAGCCTGACTTCTCTCCCAGTTGGCAATTCCGCCGGTCAGCTTCTCCACCGGAACTCCGTTCTCCTTCAGAGTCCGGATCGCCCACTCCGTCCGAATCACCGCATCCTGGTGACTGCTTTCTCCCTCTAAAAGCACATAACTGACAACACCGTCTCCATTTTGATCGAGAAGTTCGGGATTCTTTTTATAATGATCCACCAGAATGGTTCCCTGGATCACAGCTGATTCCTTTGCCTCCACGCCAATATAATACAGCTGATCCCATCGATCCATATCCTCTTCCACCGGCTGACGGTTGAAAAATACAACGGGAACCTGAGCCGTCATCGCCTTATCAATCATTACCGTTGCATTGGTTCTGTCTACAGGATTGATACAAAGCACATCGCAGCCCAGGGAAATAAAGCGCTCTACCTGATTGTTCTGAGTATTCTGATTTCCCTTAGCATCCTCAATATCCAAGGTAACCCGGATTCCTGTCTGCTGTTCATAGCTTTTGGCCTGCTTTTCCAGTTCGCTCCGGATATTATTAATAAAGGTATCATCGCCCCGATACAGACTGACTCCGATGCGGATAGAATTCTTTTTTTCCTCCGTCTTTCCTACTTGACATCCGCTGACAAAAATCCCACAGCAAAGTGCCAGACATAATGCAAACAGCCCCTTTTTTCCTGTCATAACCCCACTTCTCCTTTTCCCTTCTACTCAATCGGGTACAGCATTTTTTCAAATTCCTCCGTCCTCAGATCCTTCCGTTCAATGTAGTAGCTCTCCTGGGGGCAAATTTTGATTCTGCACCGTCCGCTTCTTGCTGCCTCCACTGCGCTTGCCACACTTTGATAGCCGATTCCAAAATCGTCTGTTACACAAAGCCCATCAATGGTTCCCCGATCCAGCGCGTTTAAAACTGCCAGACTGGTTCCCCTTCCGTACAGGCCATCTGCATATGCCTGAAGACGGATACTGTCTTCAAAAATTCTGGCCAGACCTGTAAGGCTCTCCTGGTCCAAAGCCACAAAAACAAGACTCTGCCATTTCATCTGAAATACCCGCCCCAACAAAGCCTGGTAATTCTCCTCCTCCGACTTTTCATATAAAAGTACCTCCTGTCCAAGATCTTCCAGAACCTCTCGAATCCCCTCTTCAAATTTTACGGAGGCAATCGTTCTGCTTGCCTCTCCCACAAGACAAACCGGAATCCGCCGTTCATGGGAGGCTGCAATCTGTTCTGCCAGACGCCGTCCCATTTCCACATAATCCGGCGCTGCCACACAGGCCGCAGAGGAAGTCTCCAGCCGGGTGTTCAGAAGAACAACAGGGATATTCAGGCGGCTTCCTGAAATGTCTTTCTCCATTTTTTCTTCATTAACTGGCGATACAATCAGAGCTCCTGCACTGTCCTGCTGCTCCCGTTCCATTAAAGCCCGCTGCTGCTCCAGATCATTTTTATCATAAAGTGTAATAAAGCTCACGTCAGCATTCAGCTCCGATGCTGCCAGCTCCATGCCCTTTCTGAAGTTTACATAGTCCGCATCATCCGTATCCTCTATCACAACGGAAATTGGAAAAATTTCGTTTTTCTTTTCTTTAATAATCAGATCTGTAGAAGATGCCAGAAACAGAAAAACCAGCAGGACCACATAAAGAAACCATACTATTTTTCCTTTTTTTGTATTCATTGCCGCTCCTTTTTCAGAATCTCCTCATAAGGTACTGCCGGAAGATGAATGTGAATAGTCGTTCCCTCATCCGGCTCTGAAAAAATGGACAAACCATATTCTTTTCCAAAATACAGCCGGATTCGCTCATTAACATTTTTCACGCCGATTCCAGAACCCCTTCCTGCACTGCTGTGAACTGGCGCCCCGTGGCTTAAAAGAGACTCAGCCTGCTCCAGAGGCATTCCCAGTCCATTATCCTGGATCGTAAACCACAGTTCCCCATCTTTCAGACGGGCCTGTATCAGAATCTCACCATCTCCATCCATAAATTCCATTCCATGGTAAATGGCATTTTCCACCAGAGGCTGCAGCATTAACTTCAGACTGGCCAAATCCAGAGATTCCGGATCTGCGTCGATTCTATATTCAAACTTGTTTTTAAACCGCATCTGCTGAATCATCAGATAATTTCGAACATGCTCCAGTTCATCCCGGACTGTAATAATACTTTTTCCCTTGCTTAAGCTGATGCGGAAAAAGCGAGCCAGAGCCGTAACGATTTTGACTGCCTCAGCCTTCTGTTCATTTTCAATCATCCAGACGATAATATCCAGTGTGTTATAGAGAAAATGCGGGTTAATCTGTGACTGGAGCGTGTCAAATTCGCTCTTCCGCTTTGATTCATGTTCTGCTACAATATCATCCATGAGTTTTTGAATCCGCGCAGCCATGTCACCAATAGAGCGCCCCAGATGCTGAATCTCATAGGAACCGCCTATGTAAATTTGGGTATCCAGTTTTCCTGCCTCCAGCTCTCCCACTGATTCCTCCAGCTTTTGAATCGGAATTGTGATCCTGTTAGAAATATAGGCATTAATCAGGGCAAGAATAAACAGGAAAAAGGCGCTTACAAAAACCACAAACAGATTTGTTTTTAAATTATTTAAAGAAAACCCCCGCTCCGGCGTAACGCCAATCAGCTTCCAGCCTGTGTAGCCTACAGATTTCACTGTAATCTCACGAACCTCTCCCTGGTATTCCTCCCGGTAGCTTCCGTCCCGGTATACGGCTGCCTGCTTCAGATTTTCCTCTGCCAGTCCGGCATCAATCAGCTGCATTTTCGGATGATAAATCAACTGTCCGTTACTGCCGACCATATACAGATACCCCTCGTTTCCCAGGGTAACATTATCCAGCAGCTGCTTTAAGCTGGCATAGGTAATGTCAATCAGCAAAACCCCCTGCTCCGTGGAAGTGCCGTCTGTAATCTCCACCGCTCTTGTCAGAGAAATCACCCAACGATACTGTTTTTCATTATTGTCAAAAATATACTGGACATGAGGCTTGGTAAAATGCATGTTGTCCGGCCGATCCAGGGTTGCCGAAAACCACTGCTCCTGTGTCACATCGATATCGTTTTTCAGTCTCGCCGCCGGCACAGCCTCAATCAGTTTTCCTTCTTTTGAAAGAAGGGCAATATTGGAAATCTCATCCTTATTGTTATCGTACAAAAGAGTAAGCTCACTGCTGACTGTTCCTGAAGACAGATCTGCATTTTTAATCACCCCATAATACAGGGAATCTGACAGCTTCATAATTGTCCTCAGATATGCATCCACGGAACGATTTACCTGGCTTAAAAGCACCTGGTTTTCATTTCTGACCGTTTCCTTCAGCTGTCCGGAAAGACGGACATACAGGGACATACCGGTAAGAAGAATAATCACCAGAGCGCTGACTGTGAAATATACAAATATGGTGTACCGGATACTCCCTCTGGAGAAAAACTCTTTCTTCTGTGGCTGCTCCATAGTTCCCCCTTTTCTTCTCCCGAATCGCCGCTTTGGGCCAGTCTAATGCTGGCTTCCCCTGAACTTGGTGGGAGATATGCCAAACCTTTTTTTGAAAACATAGCTGAAATAATTCTGTTCCTGATACCCCACCTTCTGGGCGATCACATAGGTCTTATCATCTGTGGTATTTAACAGCTCCACCGCCTTATCCAGACGCACCTCTGTCAGATAGGCAATATACGTCTGACCTGTCTCCCGTTTAAATACTGTGGAAAAATAAGCCGGGCTCATGTGCAGCTGGCGGCACATAACATCTACCGAAAGCTCCGGATCCTGATAATGATCCAGAATATACTGCTTTGCTTCCAGAATCACCTTCTTGGCCGTCTTATCCCGCTCCCGGTTCATGGCCTCATTCATCCGGCATCCTACTTCCGTAATCACAGATGCAAATTCCTCTGGCTTCATGTTTCCATAAATAACCTTTCCGTACATTTCATCTGTTCCAAACATGGTGCCAAGCTCCAAATCCTGCTGCTGCATCAGACGGATCAGACAGTTAATAATCGACATCTGATATACCTGCAGCTGGCGCATATGCACCCTTGCCCCTTCCATACGGGCAGCAAAGTTTTTGGCTGCCGCTTCAATTTTTTCCCGGGTTCCAAATTTCACTACTGCAATCAAATCAGCCTCATCCCGGGTTTCCAGCTGCAGCTTTCCGCGGCTGACCGGCTCCATATCATTGATGTAAATGGTTTTCCCGGTTCCCACGATTTCCCGATACCCCAGTGCGTCAACTGCTGACTGGTAAGCAGCCGGAAGCTGTTCCAGCTCTCTGCTGAAATATCCAATTCCAATCGTAACCGTAACCTGCAGTATTCTCTTGATTTCCTTGCAGATATCCCCCAGAAGATCAATCAGAGAGGTCTGCTTTCTCTCTCCATCAACTGCTGCAATCAGCGTAACTCCCACTGCTGAGTTAAATGCCATAAACCGGCAGTAATCCTTCAGATTATCTTCCAGAAGACTCTTTACAGAAATAGGAATCAGTTCTTTTTCCTGATGAAGCGTCAGCCCCGTTTCCTCTGATGCTTCGTTCTCTACATTAATTACCGCAGTCAGCCATTTTTCTGCCCCTAAAATATCAATTTTATACTCCTCCAGCTTTTGCCTGATATTCTCTGCCGGCATATTGCCCCTTACCATATCGTTTAAAAACAGCTCTCTGAGTATGGGAAGACTGCTTAAATAACTTTCCCGCAGCCGATCTACATCTCGTCTTTGTTCAATTTCCTGATCCAGATTCTCCCTGACTCTGTTTAAAATCCGGGTCAGCTCCTCCACATTCACCGGCTTTAAAATATACTCTGTTACATTCAGCTTAATTGCCTTCTGCGCATACTCAAAATCATCAAATCCGGAAAAAATCAAAACCTTTACAGAAGGATATTTCTGCCGGATCCAGGAGGTCAGCGTTAAACCGTCCATATAAGGCATCCGAATATCTGTCATTACCACATCTGGCTCCAGCTGTTCAATTTTTTCCAGAGCATCCTGCCCGTTTTCTGCATCGCCCACTACCTGAAACCCCAGAGCTTCCCAGTCAATTTTACGGATAATACCCTTGCGTACCTCTTCCTCATCATCTACCAGGATAATTCGATATAAATTCATAGACATCCTTCTCCCTTCCGGCTTTTTCAGCCCCTGTTCCCATACTTCTCCAGCTCCCCCAAAACCCTTAAAAGACGGCTGTTTTCTTCTCTGCTGCGAATGCAGATTCTATAATATCCGGGACCAAGTCCGGAAAAATTCCGGCAGTCACGAATAAGAATTTTCTGATGTCTGCAAAGCTCCCAGAGACTGTGGGCATCCTCCTGCGGATCGTAAAACAGCAGAAAATTTGCCATGGAATCAAATACCCGATACCCCAGCTCCTCCAGCCCCTTTTTTAAAAACGGCCGTTCCTCCCTTAGAAGCCTCCTGGTTTTCTCCAGATAAGTCTCAGGAACCGAAAGGGCCGCCACACCTGCCTCCTGAGCGGGAAGAGACACACTCCAGGGCTGCCGCAGAGCTGCCATGGTTTTCAAAAGCCTCTCATCTGAACAGACGGCAAAGCCCAATCGAAGTCCGGCCATAGAATAGGTTTTCGTAAATGCCCGGAGAATTACCAGGTTTGGATAATCCTCTGTCAGCCCCATCATGGTAATCTGCCAGGGACTCTCCAGGAATTCACAGAAGCACTCATCCAGTATCAGTCTGACCTGGTGCCTCAGACAGAAGGCCGCCAGCTTTTCTACCTGTTCTCTTTTCACTGCAATACCTGACGGGTTGTTGGGGTTGCAGAAAAACACCATATCTACTTTTTTTCCGGAAACGTCCGCCACCGCCTCTGTCAGCCTGTCCATATCTGGAACAAACCCGTCCTCCGGCTTCAACGGAAATACACAAATCTGACAGTCAAATGCCCGCAAAGCCTGTTCATATTCAGAAAAGGACGGGGAAAGCACCAGGGCCCTTCTCGGCCGCTCTGCCAATACTGCCTGAAAAATCAGATCCGCCGCCCCATTTCCACAGAGGATCGTTTCCGCTCGAATCTGGTATTTCTGTGCAATGGCCTCTGTCAGCTGCTGACACAAAGGATCCGGATACCGCTCCCATCGCTCCATGCTTTTTTTCAATGCCTCTCTTACTGCATCCGGCATTCCCAGAGGATTTAAATTTATGGAAAAATCACAGTCTACGGAATTCCGGTAAATATCACCGCCGTGTCCTCCAGCCGGCGATTCCCGAAGGGCTGATTTTATGTTGTATTCTGATGTCATGATTTCCTCCAGCATATTAATCTCCTGCGGCAAAATTCTGTAACCGTTCAGCCATGCATCTTCTTGCCCGCTTACAGCGGACACACATTCTTTCCACAAGCTTCTACAGAAAGGCCAGAAAAACTGCTGCTGCCGTACCTGCTGCCAAAGCTGACGCAGATGCTGTATACATAAGACGGGAAGCCCGCCGGATATCCTCTGCCACAACCGGACGTTTTGCATCTCCAATCACAGGCTTTTTATGAAGCACCCCAAAATACCAGGCATCTCCAGCCAGCTGTACCCCCAAAGCGCCGGCGCAGGCTGCCTCCGGCTGTGCAGAATTGGGACTTTTATGACACCGCCGATCCCGTCTCCAGATCCTCCAGGCCTCTTTCCCATCCATACCAGGAAGCATCCAGGCTGCCAGGACGAAGAAAAAAGCAGTCAGTCTGGCTGGTATCCAGTTCACTGCATCATCGGTATAAGCAGCCGCTCTTCCAAAATACAGGTAACGGTCATTTTTATAGCCAACCATAGAATCCATAGTATTCACTGCCTTATAAAAAAAGCCTCCCAGCGGTCCCAATACCAGCATCCACAAAAGCGGCGCTATCACTCCGTCTGAAGCGTTTTCTGCCACAGTTTCTACTGCTGCTTTGGCAATTCCCTCTTCTGTCAGTCGTTTTGTATCACGCCCCACTATCATGGAAACAGCCTGTCTGGCCCCTTCGGTATCTCCCTGATCCAGAAAAAGCCTCACCTTTCCGCTTTCTTTTTCCAGGGAACGGGCAGCCAGAAGCTGTCCGCACATGACACACATAACCAGAAAGCGCAGCAGCGGATGAATCCGCCCTGCCGCCCACAAAATCAGGGCAGCCACGCCCGTAGAGATCCCTGCTGTAAAAAACACCAAAGCTGCTCCTGCTGCCAGCTCCCCCTGCTTCGTCCGCGGAAAAATCCGCCGAAGCTGTTTTTCCAGCGCCCCAATCAGCCACCCAATGCTTCTCACCGGATGCCACCAGTCCTGAGGATCTCCAATCAAAAAATCCAGTACGAATCCGCCCCACAGGGCCCAGATATGTTCCATTTTTCATCTCCACTTCTTATTCCTTGATTCTGACAGGAATACCACACTGAACTCTCCAGACCTCCCGGGCTGCTGCCGCCAGCTTCTGTCCTGCCCGTCCCACAGCCTCTCTGTAATCCCGTTCTTCCTTTTTCAGCGGAACAATCCCGCATCCAACCTCATCCATGGTAATCAGCAATGGTTCTGACTTCAGTACCTGACAAAGAAACTTCTCTGCCTCCTCTGTTTCCTGCAGCTGACGGATAAAACCATGAAAATTCACCAAACACGGTTTTTCCAGCGCCTTCTGCCAGGGCTCATCTCCGCGGCACACCAGCTGCTCCCAGTTTTCCTCTCCGCCCTTTTGCTGTCCGATCAGTTTTTTTGCAAATTCCTCTTTGCCCTGAAAACTGCCTCCAATAATCAAAATCATCTCTCTGCTCCTGCCTTTTCTCATGTTATCCAGCAAGTGCCGCTGCTCCTATCATAAAAAGCTCCGCCATTTGAAGAAAATATCCTGCCAGATCCCCTGTAATTCCGCCAAATTCCCAAAGAGCCATGCGGCGATACCAAAGGAATGCCGCTGCCGCCCCTGCCCCTGCTGCCAGAGCCATAACAAGTCCGCCAGTAAGCAAAATCCAGAAAAAACCACCTACAAGCCAGCACAGCAAAATTCCAGAAACAGCTGCAGGCGCCTGGCTGGCGCCCTTTGCAAAGGCAGTAACAAGCCCGTCTTTTTTTGCTTTTGGAAATGTCACAACGGAGTAACCACTTAATGCTCGTGACATTACAAAAACACCTGCTATACCGGGAAATGCCTCTGGACTCAGCTCCGAAAAAGCGGCCGCATAAAAAAGCAGGTAGACGCCGCATCCTGCAATGGCAAATGCTCCTGCATGAGGATCCTTTAAAATTTCCAGCTTTCTCTCCCTGCTCTGATGGGAGCTTCTTGCATCTACCGTATCCAGAAATCCGTCCATGTGAATTCCTCCGGTAATCAGAAGAGGCAGAGCAGTTTCCACGCAAAGGCGGGACAAATCCCCCAGTCCCAGAAGGCGGGACAACTGCCAAAATGCCGCCACTGCAGCCCCAACTGCGATCCCCACTGCAGGAAAAAAGCAGAGTGCATATTTCATTCCCTTTTCCGTCCATGCAACCATAGGCATGGGAATTCTGGAATACATGGAAAATGCAATCACAAGGCTTTCTGCCAGACCACCTATTTTCCCATTTTCTCTCTGCTCATTCATATCTGTCTCATTCCTCGTTTTCATTTTCCCTCTGTCCCGACTTCCATACAACAGGAATCCCAAACACAACTTCCGTTACCCAATCGGCTTCCCGGGCCAAAAAAGCATTGATTTCTCCCATCAGCCGAAGATAACGGACTGTCTCCGGTTCATAAGACACCCCGTCGGAAAACACTTCATTGGTTACTATGATAAGGGTTTCCGCCTGTTTTTGCAAGCTTCGGATTCCTCGCTTCATGCGGGTAAGAATTTCCTGGTCGCTGCCGCCTTCTTCAAACTGTTCATTCGCCGCCAGGTTGGACATACATTCCAGAAGAATCACTCGATTCTCAGGCTGCTCTTCTCCAAAGGACAGGGCCGCCTGTTCTATGCAAGTATAACATTCTACGGTTGTAAATCCCCTTCCCGCCCGCATATTCCGGTGTTTCTCCACCCGCTCCTGTCCTTCCTTTCCCCAGGGCTTCATGGTTGCCAGGTAATATCTTGATTTTTCTCCGGCCCCCACTGCCATTTTCTCTGCATAAGCTGACTTTCCACTGGCGCTTCCGCCGGTAATCAAATGCATCATCGGTCATCCTCCCTGTTCAGAAACTGCAGGATCCATTCCGGAGCAGAGCGGTAATACAGGTGGGGAAAGCCTGCCAGTATGGTTTCGGTCCGAATCATACAGTCCCAGCCTCTCTGGGAAGCTGGCTTTCTGGCATACATGGCCCTTCCCGTATTCGTGCTGTCCCAATAATGGAATTCATGTCCCCGGATGCTTCCTGACGTTCCGGTCACTGTTCCGTTTTCCCTGTCCTCCAGAGAAATATATCCAAATCTGGTCATACGCTCTCTCCGGAAGCCCTCTCCTTCCAGCACACCAGTCATGGGATAGAATTTTTGATCCATTCCCTCCAGCTTCTGGTGAAGATACAAAAATCCGCCGCACTCCGCCAGAATTTTCACACCAGACGCTGCCGCCTGTGCAATCTCTGTCCGCAGGGACACATTGGCACTTAACTGCCCTGCATAAACCTCCGGATATCCTCCTCCCAGCAAAATTCCGTCCAGTGCCGGGGGAAGGTGCTGATCCCGCAGCGGACTGAAGAAAACCAGCTCCCATCCATGTTCCTGAAGAAACTCTAGATTTTCCTCATAGTAAAAGCAAAAAGCTTCATCAAGGGCAACTCCCATTCGCCTCAGAGGCTTTGCCTGAATTTCCTGGACTGTACCCGGAGCCTTCTTCTCTTTCGCTGCATCCACAAGCGCCTGCGCGCCTTTGGCTATCCGCAGAATTTCCGAAATATCCAGCCACTCCTCCAGCCTGTCTCCCAGCGCCTCCAGCCGTTCCCTGAGAGCTTCCTGCTCCTGAGGAATTGTAAGTCCCAGATGACGGCTTTCCAGCTTTGCTTCCTCACAGACAGGAACCGCGCCGATACAGGAAATCCCCAAAGCCTCCAGCTGCGGCTTCAGCCGCTTCACCATTTCCGGAGAAGTTCTGTTTAAAATAACGCCCTCAATCCGGCTGTCCGGACGAAAGGTCAAAAAACCGTGAATCTGGGCTGCCACAGACAGGCTGCTTCCCTTTCCATCTACAACCAGAATCACCGGAGTCTCCGTAATATCCGCAATTTCCCAGGCGCTGGCCTGAAATGTCGTTCCTCCTATTCCGTCATAATATCCCATAGCGCCCTCTGTCACTGCAAGCTCTGCCTCTTTTGTTTTTTCCAGAAACAGATTCCTGACCTGTTCTCTGTCCAGGAAAAATCTGTCCAAATTGCAGCATGGAATTCCCAAAACCTGCCGGTGAAACATGGGATCAATATAATCTGGTCCACATTTGAAAGAAGCGCAGGCGATGCCGCGCTTTTTCAGCAGCGAAAGAAGCCCTGCCGTAATCACCGTTTTTCCGCTTCCGCTGGCCGGTGAGGCAATCAGAATACGGGGAATCTGCCTTTTTTCAGCCACGTTTTCCTCTTCCTCTTTTTTCACTTCCTTCTGCAAACCTCCAAAAGAAATCACATACACGGGATTCTGACCTTCCATCATATGATACCGTCCTCTGACACAGGCTCTTGACACCTGAATACAGGATACCTCCGGCTCGACTTCTTTCGCCCTGCAATATTCCATGATCTGATGGAGACTTTCCAAAGCAATAACATTGACTACCACACGGACAGAAGGATTCAGAGCAAAGGCCCGTTCCAGAACCTCCGTCATTTTCCCGCCGCTCCCTCCGATAAAAATACAGTCCGGCGCCGGAAGCCCCTCCCAGGTATCCGGAGCCTTTCCCTGAACTACCGTTATATTTTTCACCCCATGCCGCTGTGCATTGGCCTGTATCAGACTGCAGCCCTCCTCCTTCTGCTCAAAGGCATATACTCTGCCTCTGGGAATCAAAAGGGCTGCCTCCACAGATACAGAGCCTGTTCCTGCTCCTACATCATACAGAATATTCTCCGGCTTCAGTTCCAGCCTGGAAACAGAAACTGCCCGCACCTCGCTTTTTGTCATGGGAATTGCCCCGCGGATAAATGCCTCATCCTTCATATGTAGTGTCACTCCATTCTTTTTCCAATATCACAGATACCAGCCCCTCTGCCTGTACGTGAAGCAGTCTGTCTGCACGATCTTGGAGAAGCTGCTGATTTTCATAGCCCAGACAGATTCCTGCTCTGACTCCGGCATGGCCCCAGCCAGACTCTGTAAGACGCCTGCAAAGTCCTGCCAGGGTTTCCTTTCCTCCCAGCAGCAAGAATACACGTTTATGCTTTTCCAGCAGGGCTGCCGGATCACAGTCTCTTCCATGGGCGCTGGTCAGATAAAGATCCTCCCAGGAGGTTTTCAGCTCTGCACAAAGGGCAGAGACAGAGGAAATTCCAGGATAAACCGTAACCTGCCACGCGGCTTTCTCCTTCTTCCAAAGCTCCAGAAGTTGCCTGCTTCCACTGTAAAATCCCGTGTCTCCGGAATAAACTACAGCAGCGTGAAAGCTATCTTTCTCTCTCCTGTGGCTTTTCATCCAGTTTCTGATATCCTCTGCCAGATAAAGCGGAACCTTTTCTGCCTCTGGCGCCAGAGAAGCAACATCCCTCAGCATCCGCGGCGCTCCAAACAGAAGCTGACAGCTCTCCAGTGCCTTTTTTGCCTCCAGGGTCAACTGTCCTGCACCGCCCATTCCCATGCCGATAAGATAAAGCTCTTTCTTCCCAAAAAACTCCTGCTCTGTCAAATGAACCATTTGTTCTGAAGGTTCTCCAGCTGCGTGTGCTGTCTTTCCAGCCATAATTTGCATCTGCGCCCTGGCCTCCTCCAAAGAAATTCCATTCTCCTGAACAGGTCTGTCCAAAATAATAACGGATACTCCGCATTCTTCTGCTGCCTGCAGCTTCTCTTCAAATCCCCCCCGGCTTCCTGATTCCTTTGTTACCAGCCAGCCAGCTTTCGTGCTTCGCAGCATGGCCCGGTTCATTTCCACAGAAAAAGGCCCCTGCATGGCAATCAGAGCCGGTCCCCGAATTCCCATTTCTTCACAGCTTTTTATCACCCGGCTGTCCGGCAAAACCCGCGCAAACAGCCTTCCCTTTAAATACTCCGCCTCCGCAAATACTCCCAGCTCCTTACTCCCTGTGGTCAAAAGCACCGGGCGGGAATCCTGCTTTAAAATCTCTGCTGCCTGTTCTGCCCCCTCGGCATGAAAAATCCCTTTCCCATTCCGGTTCCGGGAAGCCCGAAGGACCCGACTGTAGGGAATTTTCATCTTCCCGCACAGCTCTGATGCCTGCTCTGTAACCTGTCGTGCATAAGGGTGCGTCGCATCCAATACCAGCTCCGGCTTCATCCATTCAAAAAAGCGTTCCATTTCTTCCCGATCAAGGGCTCCCTGATGAACCTTTACATATCTGGTTTCCTCTAAAAGCTCCTCTCCGTATCCAGATACCACGCTGACAGTTGCCGAAAGTCCGATATCATGGGCAAACCGGGACAGCTCCCGCCCCTCTGACGTTCCTCCCAGTATCAGCACTCTGCTTTTTATCTGCTCCATTTCTGCTCTGCTCCTATTGTTTTTCTTTCCTCTGCAATCGCTACTGTAACCCCATCCAGACACTGTTTTCTCATCCACAGCCTTCCTCTGCCCCCGGCCGCCAGAACAGCCGACCGTTCGCAGACATTTCCGATTCCCGCTGTTTTGCGGACAAATTCTGATTCTGTAAAGCTTCCGCTAACAGCCTCCAGCTCCTCTGCAGAAAATGTAACAAATGGAAAAGACTGCTTTTCTGCAAATTTCAGGATACCTTCCTCCCCCTTCTTCAAATCAATGCTGGCCAAAATTCCTGCTGCCCGAATATCCAGGCGCGCCCGTTCAAAGGCCTGAAAAACCGCCTTCTCCACATTTTCCTCAGATATATATTTTCTGCATCCAATTCCCACAGACAGAAAGCGTGGAATCAACCTTAAAAAGCTGCAGTTTTCCGGCAAAGCCCCCTCCTGATCTGGAATATTTTCCGCAGAGCGACAGGTTATCCATACATTTCTTCGGCATATTTTGTTAGAAAGATACCCTTCCGGCACCCCATCCTCCAAAGGATAATCGCTGAAAAAACCGACCTGTTCTCCATTGACCAGGGCTGCTGCCGTTTCCTTTGCAAGAATTCTGTCAGAAATCAAGAGTCCCCGGCTGCTGGCCCAGACATCAATCGCAGTCAGCCCTCTGATATCCGAAGCAGTTGTAATAACCGGGACCGCTCCCACAATCTGGGCAGTTATCTCTGTCAAAGCATTTGCCCCTCCCACATGTCCGGAAAGCAGGGAAATGGCATATGTAACCTGATCATCTACCACCACTACAGCTGGATCTGTCATCTTATCCTTCAGGTATGGAGCAATGGAACGCACTGCAATTCCTGCAGCGCCTATGTAGATCAGTCCGTCTGCCCAAGCAAACTGTTTTTCCGTCCAATCTCCAACTGGCTCCGTCACTGAAAAAATAAAGTCCTGGCCTGACCCCTCCTCTATATATTTTTCTGGTACATAGCCCCTGCATTCCTCTCCACGTCTGAGAAATTCCTCCGTCAAATGTCTGCATACATCGCTTCCTGCTTTTGTAAAACTGATTACTGCAAGCTTCATTGCTGTGTTCCTTCCTGCTGTCTCCACTGGTTCAGACAGTCTGCTGCGTTTTCTGTCGATTTCGTAAGCCCGCAGGCAGAAGAAAAAGCAGCCACTGCCACCTCCAAATCTCCGCCCAGCTCCCGGCTCCAGCCTTCCATAACTCTGCGCGCCTCCTGTGCCATTTCCTCCAGCACCTGAGAAGCCAACCCCTTTTCCAAAAGATATTTCAGCGCCTCATCTGTTGTATTACACTCCCGCACACGGCTGCACAGTCCTTCCCGATCAGGAATTTCCTCTCCGTACACCCTCCGTGTCAAACATTCCATCTGTTCCATCCGGCCATCGCCAAACCTGGAATGGGTATTTTCCATACCGGCAGATACCTTTACCAGCTTTCCCGCGTGACTGGCAAATAAAACCTTTTTTACGCCTTCCTCCTGAAGCATCTGTACCGCAGCCTTTACATAGTTGCTGCAAAGCACAGCTTTTCCTGGAGAAATTCCCATTTCTGTTTCAAAAAATTTTTCACCGTAATTGCCAGGAGCCATTAAAATCACCTGGTTTCCTGCTGCTGCCTGCATATGTATATCCAGACGAATGGTTTCCTTTAAAGCTTCCTCGCTCATCGGCTTAACAATTCCTGTAGTTCCAAGAATCGAAATCCCTCCCTCAATCCCCAGTCTGGGATTAAAGGTCTTTTCCGACAGCCCAATTCCTTCCGGAACCGCAATCCGAATTAAAATCGGCCCTGTCTCCCCGGCCTCAGCACATACATGGGCTGTTTCCGACAGAATCATTCTGCGAGGCCCCGGATTGATGGCATAATATCCAGGAGGACAGGAAAGCCCCGATCTTGTTGCCAATCCGACTCCCGGTCCCCCGGTTACATATATTCCCGGAAACTCATCCAGCTCATAGCAGCGTTCCGGACATTTTCTCTGCTCCAGACGTTCTGCCTGGGCGTAGATCACTGCGCCATGGGTCACATCTGGGTCATCTCCCGCATCCTTTTTTACGCCAAACCAACCGCTGACCTGCCGTTTGCTGTCCCATCCCGGAGCCAGATTTTCCGAAACGCCTGCTCCCGGAATCCCCGAAAGCTCCACACCTTCAGCCTGCAAAACACCTCCGCCTAGAACCTCCAGTCTCTGCCTGCAGAATGTACCGCCTGGAAGCTCCACCTCAACTTCCTCAGCTATTCTCCCTGTCAAAAGAAAAACGGCTGCTGCCTTTGCCGCAGCCGCCGCACAGGTTCCGGTTGTATATCCGGTTCTTAACTTCTTTTCTTCCATCGTTTTGTTTCCTATTCTGTTTTCTTTTCCCTGCTGCAGCCCTTCGTTTTTCATTCGTTTCCCATTATAAAAAATTTCAGAGCATTTGACAAGTACCAGTCATCTCCCGCAGCTTCCCTTAACCATTCTCTTTTTTCAAATGCTCCTCCGAACGTTCCTGCTCTGACAAATGCTTCCACTCCCGCTTCCTTCTGGCAATCAGTCCTCCAATTCGCCCGCTTTCCTTAGAGGTCAGACATTTCCAGCCTCCCTCTAAAACCCGATCCTTCAGGCCCAGCTCCTCTGCAATCTCAAATTTCAGTTTTTCCTCCGGTGTCATATTTTTCCAGTCAAATGGTTGTTTATTCTTATTCTTAGACATAAAACAGGGCATCCTCCTTATGATTTTCTAAGAGTATGCCCTGTATGTTCTGATTTCATACGGTTTTTACCGATTTAAAACATTTTCTGCACCAAGCTGATATCTGTTTTCTTTAATAGCTGCTTCCCGGATCCTGGGGGATAATAACTGCCGCCAGCAAATATGCCACAACGCCTGCTCCGGAGCAGGCCACAAGGGCCCAGATCAACCGAACCAGCGTAGGATCCACATTTAAGTATTCTCCAATTCCTCCGCATACACCGCAAATCATACGGTTTGTATTTGAGCGATACAGCTTTCTGTTCATATCCATGTCTTTTCCTCCTGATTTCTGTTATTTTTTGGTAACTGTCTCCGATGCTTCTTGTCCGGCTTTGCCGGACGAGAAGATGCCCTCCTGAACAGTCACTCATATTCTACCGTAATTGTTCCACTGGCGCAGCTAAGCTCCACCTCCCGGCCAGTATGATAGTTCAAATGGCTCTCCTTCCAGCTGTTCTCAAAAGCCCTCTGCTCTTCCCCATTAAAATAAATACTGCCGCCTCCAGCCTCAATTTCATAATCAAAATCATCCTCTGCTCCTGCCAGACAAATACTGGTATCTCCGGAAATATTTTCCACCGAAGCGCTGTATTCTGCAGCTGCCATGCATCGGCAGCTTCCGGATATACACTCAATCTCCAGTTCCTTCACACTGCCTCCGGCAATATCTGCTGTTCCAGAAATCATCTCCACAGAAAGCTCTCTGGCAAAAAGTCTTTCTGCATAAAGGCTTCCTGCCACATGTTCAAGCTCTATCTGATCAAATTCATAGGAAACGGGAATGGAAATCACCAGCGCTTTCATTTTGAGGTTCCCTGCGGTATTTCTGCTAATATTTCGCGGCAGGCGAATTTTTAATTCTCTTCCTTCCTGATAAACGCGATAATCTGCTCCATCTCCACTCTGAACCACCTGAATCTGCCCTTCTTCCAGGTCCTCAGTTTCCACTATCTGCACCTGTTCGCTCACAGTTTCCAGCTCCAGGCTCCTTACATTTTCATAAATCTGACCATTCGGAATCGAACTCTCTGTTTTGACACTTTCCGAATTCCCTGCGTTCTCATTTGCGCCTGCGGTTCCTGCAGTGCCTGCACCTTCTGACTTGTCCCCAGATCCGGTATCTCCTGCGGCAATTTCCATCGGACACTCAGGAATTTCCTCCAGCTCCTCCGAAACAGCTGAAAAATCCTCCTCAATCCGGACAAGCCAGGGAGGTGCCTGTCTTCCCCCGGTTCCATACATCATAACACCAGCTGCAATCATTCCCACTCCTGCCAGACAGAAAACTCCGCCAGCCGCCGCCAGTCCTATCATCCATTTTTTCAAAGGCTTCCTCTCCTTTCCATTTTTCAGCCCTTCTGTCCGCACCACTTTCCTCTATGGATCAGACTGCTGATGCCATTAACCAAACCGCGAATGCACCAGGGAAGAAATTTTCCATAAATCAGAACAGAAAGTACAATTCCAATCAGCCCCAATCCCAGAGCTCCAACACCAGCTCCGAGAACCATCATGCCTGTTCCTGGTTCTGTAAACATCAGACCGGCTCCCCATACCAGAAGAGCTGCTGCACCCAGGCAAGCTGTCACTGTAAGAACTCCAATCAGAACCACAGCTCCAGCCAGAAGAAGCGCTGCTGCCAGCAAAATCCCCAGAACGGTTCCGCCTGCTCCCAGTAAAATCGGAGCCAGCACTCCCAGAATCACCAGCAGAAGTCCTACCTTTAAAAGACGCTTCAGCCACATTCTGTCCCTAAAGTCCTGCTGCTTCCAGTTTTCAGAATATCCTCTGTTTTCCTGCCTGGAACTTCCTTCCTGCCAATGAGTTCCTTCCTGCTGCCAGGCACTCTTCTCTGGCAAATCCATCCGCTTAGCAACCTGGTAATTCGGTTCCCGGAAACGCTCGTCCTGATACCCAGATTCTGTAAACTCTCCTCCGTTTTCCAGATTGCCGTCCAGATCGCTTCGAATAATCGCTGCAACCCGTTCCGGACTTCCAAATTCCCGGATCACCTGCTCTTCATTTTCATCACCGGCTTCCTCCAGATAATCCCGATAATAAGCCAGTGCCTCTTCCTTTTCCTCATCGGGAATATCCTGCAGCAGGTATTCCAGCTCTTTCATAAATTCTGCTCTTCTCATACCTTAGCCTCCTCAAGGATTCTGGATATTTTCTCAGAATACACATGCCATTCACTCCGATAAAGATTCAGCTGCAGTCTCCCGCTTTCCGTAATCCGGTAATATCTTCTGTTTCTTCCATCAATGGCCATATCATACGTTTCCAAACACGCTTCCTTCTGCAGCCGCCTCAGCACCGGATACAGCGTTGATTCAGAAATATCAATCGCTTCCCGTACATCCTGGGTAATCTTATATCCGTATGTCCCTTCCTTCTCCCTGGACACAGCTGCCAGCACAATGGCATCCAAAAGCGCTGCTCCTGTATTAAAAATCATATCCGGCCCGCCTTTCTGTGCATTATCCTTCATCTCATATTGTTTCTCAGGCGATATTATATGTTATATAATATCCTGTTACTAATACTATACAGCATATAATATTATATGTCAATATAGAATTGCGTGATTTTTTCATAACACAAAAGGGGTATCCGTCCAAAAACGGATACCCCCTGTCAATGCTTATTCTCCAACCATTAACTTGATAATTTCTTCATTTGTTTCTTTCATACCGTCTTTTCCCAGTCGGCCAATTCCCCGGATCGTTTCCTCGATATTCTGCATCACAATTCCGTCTCCGCGGCGGAATTCCTGTCCTCGCTTATACATATTGTAGCCTAGAATCGCTGCGTCCACAGAAGAAGCAATCTTGGCCGCGCAGGATGCCTTCGCCCCGTCGCAGACAATTCCGGATACAATCGCCAGCGCATTCACTACTGTATGAACAACCTCCTCATAGGTTCCCCCACAAAGATAAGCGATTCCTGCTCCTGCCCCCGCTCCCGCGCTGACTGCTCCGCAGTAGGCAGACAAGGTGCCGATACCTGTTTTCTGATGAATTGCAGTCAGATTGGAAAGTGCCAGAGCCCGAAGGAGGTGCTCCCCATCTGTTCCCACTTCTTTTGCATACTCAATCACCGGAATAGAAACCGTAATCCCCTGATTTCCGCTTCCGGAATTGATAATTACCGGAAGCTCACAGCCGTTCATTCTTGCGTCTGAGCCTGCTGCCGCTTTCGCCTTAGCCCGGGTTCTGATATCGTTCCCGCAGGTAGTCGGAATCAGACACAGCTTTTTTCCTTTACCGCCTCTCTTTTGTGTTCATAAAGCTCCGCAATCGGAGAACAGTCCTTACAAAAGGAGGCGGGATTTTCTTACGAAAATCCCGCCTGAAAAATCCTTATTATCTTATCCTATTCAAACCTTATGGGTTTTACTCTGCATCTGCTACAGCGTCAATGTCAACGTCTGCAACATCTGCCTGCTCAGGAGCTGCCTGCAGAGCCTTCATGCTCAGGCTGATCTTGTGGTCTTCGCCGTTGAAATCAACAACCTTAGCCTCAATCTCCTGACCAATGCTCAGTACGTCTGCCGGTTTGTCAACATGCTCTCTGGAAATCTGAGATACATGAAGCAGAGCGTCTACACCCGGCTCCAGCTCTACAAATGCACCGAAGTCAGTCATACGTGCAACACGACCGGTTACTACGTTGCCCACAGCATAGTTATCTGCTGCCTTTACCCAAGGATTCTCCTCCGGGAACTTCAGGCTCAGAGCAATCTTCTCGCCGCTGATATCTTTAATCAGAGCACGTACCTGCTCGCCAGCTTTAAATACCTTTTTCGGGTTTTCTACGCGTCCCCAGGACATCTCAGAAATATGAAGCAGTCCATCTGCTCCGCCCAGATCGATAAATGCACCAAAGTCTGTTACGTTCTTTACCACGCCCTCTACGGTATCACCAACGTGGATTCTCTCGAACAGCTCTTTCTGCATCTCAGCCTTCTTAGCAACCATCAACTGCTTTCTGTCACCGATCACTCTTCTTCTCTTCGGATTGAATTCAGTAATTACGAACTCGATCTCCTGACCAGCGTATTTGGTCAGATCCTTCTCGTAAGTATCAGATACCAGACTTGCCGGAATAAATACTCTGGCCTCGTCTACCAGAACGCTTAAACCGCCGTCCAGAACCTGTGCAACCTTTGCAGTCAGAACCTCATGGTTCTCAAATGCCTCTTCCAGTCTCTTGTTGCCCTTGTCGGCAGCCAGTCTCTTATAGGACAGAGCAACCTGGCCCTCGCCGTCGTTTACCTTTACTACCTTGGCTTCCATCTCGTCGCCAACCTGTACCAGATTTCTTAAATCTGCGTTGGAATCATTGGTATATTCGCTTCTCGGAATAATACCGTCAGACTTATAACCTATATTCAGGACGATTTCATCATCTTTCACATCGATTACTTTACCAGTGACAATCTCTCCTGTACGTATGGTTTTTAATGATTCCTCCAACATTTGTTCAAAACTTAATTCTGACATTAGTATGAACCTCCTCAATAATTTGATTGGGGGTAGATGCCCCCGCTGTAATACCTACGCTGCGCACAGAATTCACACATTCAGGGTTGAAATCGCCTAGTGTCTGGATAAAGTAAGTGTTCTTACATTCCTTTCGGCATATCTCGTAGAGTTTCTGTGTGTTGGAGCTATTTCTGCCTCCTATTACAATCATAGCGTCCACTTCAGAAGCAATACGCTTAGCTTCCACTTGTCTTTCCTGTGTTGCATTGCAAATCGTATTTAAAACAAGTATATCATAACCCTTTTTCTCAAATTTTTCAACTAAATCTTGAAATTTATTGTAATTAAATGTCGTTTGGGCCACAACGCACAGCTTATCCTTTGTGGAAACCGGCAAATTCTCGATTTGATCTGCGTTTTCTACCACCAAAGTGCCCTCATCTCCCCATCCCCGGATCCCCTGTACCTCCGGATGATCAGGATTCCCCACAATGATGACCCGCCGGCCCGCCGCCTGCTGCTCCTGGACAATCCTGTGGATTTTTTTAACAAAAGGACAGGTGGCATCTACCACAGTAACGCCGTTTTGTTCCAGCAGATCGTAAATATGCTTTCCAACTCCATGAGAGCGGATAATCACAATCGCATCGCGAACCGCTTCCAGTTCCTCTTCTGTGTCAATTACCCGGACGCCCTTTTGCGCCAGATCCTCCACTACCTGCTCGTTGTGAATAATGGGTCCAAAGGTATAAACCGGGCGCTCTGCCTTTTCAATCTGCTCGTAAACCTGTTCCACAGCCCGCTTGACTCCAAAACAGAAGCCTGCTGTCTTTGCAACAATCACTTCCATCAGACTTCCTCCTTTGTCTGTCCGGCTTCGGAATCTGCATGGTCAGAGGCTTTTTGTGAGCCAGGTGCAAGTCCGCGGGAAAAGGCCGCCTCAAGAATAGCCTGCACCACCTGCTCAAGCGTCATGTCAGAGCTGTCCAGAAGCATGGCATCCTCCGCCTGCTTCAGAGGAGCCGTCTCCCTGTTCATATCCCTGGCATCCCGTTCAATAATATCCTGCTCAATTTCTTCCAGATTACACATCATTCCTTTTTCCTGCAGCTCTCTGTACCGGCGCATGGCACGAACAGAGGTGCTGGCCGTCAGGAAAATCTTTACATCCGCATCCGGAAGAATGCAGGTTCCAATGTCACGGCCGTCCATGATTACGTTGGCGCTGGCCGCCAGGTTTCTCTGAAGCTCCAGAAGATGAGCCCGCACTGCCGGAATGGCGCTGGTAGCAGAAGCCATGTTTCCAACCTCCTCTGTGCGGATTTGTCCTGACACATCCTCCCCGTTTAAAATAACCTGCTGGGTTCCGTCTACATAGCGAATCGTAATTTCCGCGCCCTGAACCAGACTGGCAATCGTCTGCACATCCTCAGGACGAATTCCCTTTCTTAAAAAATACAGGGCAATCGCCCGATACATGGCACCAGTATCCACATAGACAAATCCCAGCCGTTTTGCCGCCAGCCGGGCAATGGTGCTTTTTCCGGCGCCAGCCGGACCATCAATTGCAATATTAAATGATTTCTGCTCCATAATTCTTGATCTGCTCCTTTATGCTGTCTGTTATGTATTCTCTTTTTTCGCGTCTATGATGCATTCTGTAAGTCTCTGAAATCCCTGGCAACGGCCTCTGAGGCGCCTTTGTTATTCCACAGAGCTTCCTGCCAGATGTCCTGTAGACCAGGCGATCTGAAGATTGTATCCGCCTGTCACCGCATCCAGATCCAGAACCTCACCTGCAAAATACAGACCCTTTACCAGCTTTGACTCCATGGTAGACGGATTGATTTCCCGGACGGAAATGCCTCCCTGAGTAATAATCGCTTCCTTGTAGCCTCTGAGCCCCGTCAAGGTCAGCCTGAAATCCTTAACAGCCTGCACGATCCGCCGACGCTCCTCTTTTGTAATTTCATTGATTTTTTTATCGGGATCAATACCGCTTCTTTCCACAATCACCGGAATCATTTTTGCCGGAAGAAGACGGGAGAGGGAATTTTTGTACTGTTTGTTTTTCTGCTCCTCAAAATCCCTGAGAATTCTGGCATCCAGCTGTTCCTCCGAAAGCGCTGGCTTTAAGTCTAAAGAAAGCGTCAGCGGCCCCTTTTTCAGCTGCGCTGCTCCGTAGCTGCTGGCTGACAGCAGCACCGGCCCGCTGACTCCAAAATGCGTAAACAGCATTTCCCCGAACTCCTCATAAAGAACCTTTTTTCCCTTCAGAATCTTTGCCTGTATATTCTTCAGAGCAAGTCCCTGCAAATCCCTTCCCACTGGCTCTGCAGTCTCAAAGGGAACCAGGGCCGGAGACAGATCGGTTACCGTATGTCCCGTTTTTTCCGCAAACCGGTACCCGTCTCCTGTAGAGCCTGTAGAAGGATAGGAAAGGCCTCCCGTAGCCACAATCACCGCATCAGCCGAAACTATCTCTCTTGTTTTTTTCAGACGAATACCAGACACCCTTCCATCTCTGGTTTCTACAGAATCTACCTCCTCATAAAGCCTTACCTGAACTCCTGCATTCTTTAAACACACAGTCAGCGCCCGGATTACATCCGATGACTTATCTGAAACAGGAAATACCCGTCCGCCCCGTTCTGTTTTCAGGGGGCAGCCGTTTCTTTCCACCAGCTCCATCATATCCTGGTTTGTAAAGCTGTAAAAGCTGCTGTAAAGAAACTTGGGATTGTGTACAACCGCTGCAAACAGCTCCTCTGTATCACAGGCGTTGGTAACATTGCACCGTCCCTTTCCTGTAATATATATTTTTTTCCCCAGCTTCTCGTTTTTCTCAAAAAGCTGCACCTGATGGCCGTGTTCTGCCGCCGCAATGGCCGCCAGCATTCCGGCTGCTCCGCCTCCTATCACTGCAACCCGACTCATAATCTGTGTTTTCTCCTCCCGTTTTCATACCTGCCTTCCCCAGCGGGCACTTGCCCGTTTCTGCGGTACGGCTTCTTTCTGAACAGTTACTGTTTTTCCTGTTTTACCTGCGCAATTTTCTTTTCCAGAGCCTCTACCACTGTGCGCAAAACCTTGACTCTGGCATAATATTTGCAATTCCCTTCTACCACAATCCACGGGGCATAGGTGGTAGAGGTTCGAACCAGCATTTCATTGACAGCCAGCTCATACTGATCCCATTTTTCCCGGTTTCTCCAGTCCTCATCTGTAATCTTCCACTGCTTTTCCGGAATCCGCATCCGTTCCTCAAACCGGCGCTTCTGCTCATCCTTGTCAATCTGCAGCCAGAATTTGAGAACTACCGCGCCTGCATTAACCAGATGAGACTCCATCTCATTGATCTCCTGATAGGCACGCCGCCACTCCTCTTCCCTGCAAAAGCCTTCAATCCGCTCCACCATAACCCGCCCATACCAGGTTCTGTCAAAAATGGCAATATGGCCGGCCTTTGGCATACGATTCCAGAAACGCCACAGATAATGATGCTTTTTTTCGACATCATTGGGCGCAGCTGTCGGACATACCTGGTAGCCTCTGGGATCGAGATGGCTGGTCAGACGCCGGATCGCACCTCCCTTGCCGCCGGCATCCCAGCCCTCAAAGCCCAGAACTACCGGAATTCTCAGCCGGTACAGCTCACTGTGAAGCAGCTCCAGCTTTTTCTGAAGCCGATCAATTTCTTTTTTGTAAGCCTCCCGGGTCATAGTCTTAGACAAATCAATGCCAGAAAGAACCCCGTTCTGATACCTGCTGTTCTCTGCCGGATTTTCCCCAGCCTTCAGAAGCGTTTCTGCCGACTTCTTTTTCTCCTCCTTCAGCCGTTCCTCCTCTGCCATCTTTGCAAGAGCATCCTCCAGAGTTTCCGTCACGGTTTTTAAAATCTTCATAGCACCATAGGACTTATCGGTTGCCTCAATAATTGTCCAGGGCGCATACTCTGTGTCTGTCCGCTCCAGCATTTCCTCGTTGATCTTCAGATATCTGTCATAGTCCTCATTCCGTTTCCAGTCTTCTTTCGTCACTCTCCATGCCGTTTCTCCAGACTCCTCCAGCTTTTTAAACCTCTTTTTCTGCTCCTCCCTGGAAATATAGAGAAACAGCTTGATAATCACAGCCTTGCTGTCCGTAAGCTGCTTTTCAAAAGAGCAAATGTCACGGAATGCCTCTGCAAGCTCTTTTTTCGCCGTTCTGCCCTCAAAACGGTCTTCACGCACCTTTCGGTACCAGCTTCGATCAAAAACCGCAATACGGCCATTTTCCGGCATCAGTGTCCAGAATCTCCACAGAAACGGGCGCATGGCTTCATCCTCTGTCACCCGGCTGCTGGCATACACATCAAAGCCCCGAGGATCCAGAAATTGAATTAGCCGGTTAATCTGCGTTCCCTTCCCGGCGGCATCCATTCCATCAAACAGAATCAATACCGGAATCCCTGCCTCCTTCAGCCTTCTCTGAGCCAAGCCCAGCCTAGGACCATAGGTTTCCTTTGCCTGTCTGTAAACCTCTTTTTCTGCCTTTCTCGATAAATCAATCTTCTCCAGCATACGCTCCTACCTCCGAAGGCATATTCAGATTTGTCCGTACCCGGCTGCGGTAGGCCTCCAGCTCCTCAAACTGACGGAAAAAATCTATCCGGCTGCTCCAGCTTTCCGGTGCCTTTTCCGACCGTTCTGCCAGCACGTACATCTGAAATGCTGTTTTGAAATCCGGCGGCGCCGCTTCCTCACCTGCTTCCCCAGGCGCAACGCCGACTCTTGTTACCGGTGCCTGAGGCTGCTTTTTTGCTTCGGGAATCGGCTCCTCTTCTGCTTCAGGAAACCTGGCCGCAAAGGCAGCTCCATAGGTTTCCTGCTCTGAGCCGTCTTCCTGCTTCAAAATCGCAGACTGCTCCAGAATTTCCCCATACAGGCCGGTAAACATCCGTATGGTTTCCGTCCTGTTCCTCCAGTTTCCTGTCCTGTCCAGAGCATCCTCCAAATCCACAGACATCCTCCAGTAAAAACGGCTGTTTTCCTGCCCTCCTTCCCCGTCAATACCGCTCATGCTGGTTCCGTCTGCATTTTCATTCCCATATTCCACATATCCGGCGCTGCCGCCGATCCCATCTGTATAATAGCTTACAGATTCTATGATTTCGTCCCCATCTTCCGGAAGAATATCGAAAATCAGGTCAGAAAGCACATCGCAGCGGGGATCCTCTTTTTCCGAGGCCAGGATCTGTCCTTTGGGACTGCGCTGTTCATAGACCGTCTTATCTGTCCAGTATTCCCTGATTTCCAGATCATAACCCTCTGTTTCCGGAATCAGTGCAAAAAATTTGTGATAAACCGGATCTGTCCAGTCATATTCCGTTCCATTGGGACCACTGTTTTCCCCTATCGGCTCTCCATAAAGCTCCGTAATGCGCTCTTTCATATCATCAAACTCAATGCCTGCCTCTTCCCCCTCCAATGAAATAAGAGAAAGCCCTCCATCAGTAAAATAATAATCCGTCAGGATAATCTGGTCTACATCAAACCATTTCATGCGAAACTGATATTTTTCTACCTGCCGCCCAGATGCATCCGTATTGATTCCATTCAGTATTCCTGTTCTGCCGGTTTCTGTCTGAACAAATTCCGGACTTTCTCCAAACCAGGCAGGCGTATCCTTTTTCTGAACAAAAGCATAATCTCTGTCATTGTAGGAATGAGCCTTCGCCATCATAGACGGAGTATCTGTACTCATCATTTCAAGAGCCATCCCGCAGATCACATCAACAGCCTGTGCTACCTGCTCTACGTCCACAGTCTCCGGCAAATCCAGGGGAGTTCCGTTTTCATAGCCGTTCCACTTCTGAGAAATTGATACTGCCGGTATCTCGTCACGGACAAAGGCGCCGATACTTCCCTCTGTTCTGCAGACATAAGGCCAGGAATCTCCCAGAACCTTTCTGGATACTGTTCGAAGCAGATCACCTGTGTAAACAGAACCGCCGTCCACAGTTCCCAAAACCATCTCGTCATCTGACACATGTCCCATCTGATCCAATTCTACAACACCTACTATCCGTTCCCGCTCCCGCTTTCTCAGACTTTCCACATAATGGCGGGCTCCCAGCCGCTCTCTTCCGCACTGGGCGAAGCTGACAAACCGCAGCTCTGTGTCCGTAGGAATTCTGGAAAGCAGGCGGGCTGTTTCCAGAAACGCTGCTGTTCCTGAACCATTGTTATTGGCTCCGGGACTTTCCTTTGCAGTATCATGGTTGCTGCAGATCACCAGAATATCTGAATCTCTCGACGAAGCCTCCCGCACAGCCTCCACATTCGTTCCTGTCCGGACCCCAAACTCGGTTTCGTAACGAAATCTCTGAATTTCTACCTGATATCCGTAATCCCCCAAAAGCTGCTGAATATATTTCACTGCATCCCTCTCTCCCCTGCTGCCTCCGTACCTGGACGTTTCTGATAAAACAGTCAGAGATTCCTGAATATAATAGGGATTGACCTCTTCCAAAACAGGGATCTCTTCCGGAAGCTCATGATTGCTTCCTGTCTCGCTTCGGACAATCACACGGGTCGACGGCCCTGCACATCCGGCCAGAACCGCTCCCATAAGCAAGACACAAAGAAGCCTCCTCCCGGAAGAATGCTTTCTGCAGGCCTCTGATCCGGCAGTTTTTTGCCCCTTCGCCGCTGCCGTCCCGGCGCCATGAATCTTTTTCATGGAAAATCTCCTTTTTGTGAAAGAGACAACCGGAAGAAAGGCATTATGCCTCTCCCCTGTTGTCTCCCGGTTGTTTTAAATTTCAGCTGTAATAAAAATATCGTAAATTGCCCGAATCGCAGACTCAAAATCATCATTTCTAACGCCAATGATAATATTCAGCTCACTGGATCCCTGATCAATCATCTTTACATTGATGCGGGCATGAGCCAGAGCAGAGAAAATTCTTCCGGCAGTTCCCCTGGTTGCCTTCATTCCCCGGCCAACTACTGCAATCAGCGCCAGATCTGACTCCAGTTCTACACTGTCCGGCTCTACTGCACGATGAATGCCTGCAATTACAGACTGTTCGTACTCTACAAATTCATCCTGATGAACCATAATGGTCATGGTATCAATGCCGGAAGGCATATGTTCAAAGGAAATACCGTACTTTTCAAATACCTGAAGCACTTTTCTGCCAAAGCCCACCTCAGCGTTCATCATAGCCTTTTCAATATTGATTGCGCAAAAGCCCTTTTTTCCTGCAATACCGGTAATAGTATAATGAGGCTTTCTGCAGGTGCTTTCTACAATCAGAGTTCCCTTGTCCTCCGGCTTATTGGTGTTGCGGATATTGATCGGGATTCCTTCTTTTCTGACAGGGAAAATTGCATCCTCGTGGAGAACGCTTGCACCCATGTAGGACAGTTCTCGCAGCTCCTTGTATGTAATCGTCTCAATTACCTCAGGATCCTCAACAATCCGGGGATCCGTTACCAGAAAGCCGGATACATCTGTCCAGTTTTCATACAAATCTGCATGAATGGCTCTAGCTACAATAGATCCCGTCACATCGGAACCGCCTCTGGAAAAGGTTTTAATCGAGCCGTCATGCTTTGAACCATAAAAACCGGGAATTACAGCTCTGTCTACGTGCTCCAGTCGTTCTGTCAGCTCCTGGTTGGTTAAATCTGCCTCAAAATTGCCTTTATCATCAAAGAAAATTACCTCAGCCGCATCGATAAATTCATATCCCAGATAGTTGGCCATCACAATACCGTTCAGGTATTCTCCCCGGGATGCCGCATAATCACGGCCTGCGCCGCCAAGAAAGTTTTCTTCAATTCTCTCAAACTCGTGATCCAGATTCAGATTCAAATCCAGACCGTTGATAATTTCATGGTACCGATCCTTAATCTTATTCAGAAGCTTTTTATAGCTTCCGCCGGTAGAAGCCGCATCATAGCAGGCATATAGCATGTCTGTCACTTTTTCATCCTTGCTGCTGCGTTTTCCAGGAGCAGAAGGAATCACATAGCGTCTTGCTTTATCTGAACGAATAATATCTCCTACTTTTTTGAACTGACGGGCACTCGCAAGAGAGCTGCCGCCAAACTTAACTACCTTTTTCATAATCGGTTATCTCCTCGTATGATTTTGTTACGGAAAATCATACTTGAATTAGGGGCGTATGTCAAGATCCTGAAAAAGAAAACTGTCTGAAATTTTTAAATTTCAGACAGTCCACTGATAGACATATTCCTGTGCAGCTTCTCCCCGCCCCTCATAAATCCGGGCTCTCTGCAGGATCCTTTTCATTCCCAGCTTCTCCATCATCCTTGCGGAAGCTATATTTCTGGTATCACAGCACGAGATACAGGAAGAAATCCCCAGCTCTTCTGACATAAATCGCAGAACTGCCGCCGCTGCTTCAGTTCCATAGCCGCAGCCCCAGTAGTGACGGTTTAAAATCCAGCCAATTTCTACTCCGTCAGCCTCTTCCAGCCAGAGAGAGACTGTTCCAATCATCTCTCCGTCCAGAAGCACCGCAAATTCATAGGTAATCGGCTCTTCCTCTTCCCACTGAGAAGCGGTTTCTTCCACATAGGAAACCGCTTCCTGTTCCGTTTTCGGATAATAAACCATATATTCTGCATTGCTTAAGTCACAGGCATAGGCCAGAACCGCCCTCAGATCCTTCCTGGTTATGGGACGCAGGCACAGACGCTCTGTTTTCAGTTCCATATCCCCTCCGATTTCTTTTATTTTCTCTGTTACTTTTCCTGACTTTTCCACTTAAAATCAGGAATCACATCGCTCCATTTTTCAATTCCAATGTATTTTTTATACTTCTCTGTTGTCTCCAGTGTCCGTTTTCTGTCATCAATGTTTTTATAAACGGTCCATGACTGCTTCCGCATAGTAGGAACAATATCATTGGGCTTGCTCATATCGCAGGACCAAAGTCCAAAGCTGCAGGAGGCAGCCACCTCAGAAGGAGCGTCCACCTGACGGCTCATAATAAAGGCATCAATCAAAGGATTGCTGTCTGCCAGATAATAGGCATAGGCAATGGCGGCAGCCTGAAGCTCTTCTGCTTCTCCGCGGCTGTGACTCTGTGAGGTAAAGCCCTGCTCTGATAAAATCACATGACGTGGCTTTCCGCTCCGCATCAAAAACTGCGGCTGCTGGAGATAATCCGTCAGAACATTCAGGTTAATCATGTTGACAACCGGAGAGCTGGCATTGTTTTTAATCAGTCCTGTCTCCGCATCATTCCAGAATTCCGGCTCCACCATAGGAATAGAATAGGGATGGTATGCCAGCTCCCAGTCCATAGGACCTCCCGGAACCACCATGCTGTTAAAGGTATCCAGAACATCCTTTGCATTGTATTTTAGACGGCCGTCCGCCTCATGCAGCCAGTTATAATCTGTGGAAAAGAACACCCGGCTGGTACTGCTGGTACTGCGAATCGCTGTATAAAATACACGGAATGCCCGCACATACTCCTCCATATACTGCTCCAGGCTCATAGGCCCCATGTAGTTCCAAAGCTGGTTGTTGATCTCATTTCCAATCACCCAGTTGGAAACACGGCCATAGGGGGACTGAAGACTGCTGTAGCGCTCTGTCAAAAATGCCGCTATGGCCTTTAAGGTTTCAAAGCCCTCCTCTGTCGCCACATGGAATCCATAATAATTGGCCGTACCCGCTGGCTGTCTTGTTACCCCGGGATAATAAAGCTGGGGCGTTGCATTGTTCCAGTCATTTAAAAGAACCGCTGTTACGGTCATGTTTTTCTCTGACATTCTTCGAATGGTATCATCATACACGGCCAGCACATCGCTGCTGAAGTGGTAGGTTCTTCCATCATACGTATAATCAATACCGCTGCCCAGAATATGGCTGAAGGGAATGTTGACAATCACATGGTTTACTCCCAGTTCAAAGGCATCTGCAATCATGGTCTGGGTTGTCTGAATAAGCAGTCCCTTTTTCGTCTGTCCGGTTTTATAGGGCTCTGTATACTTGGCCATAACCTCAGGGTTTGTTACATAAACCTCATTGCTGACCTGGATATACTCCTCACCATCATAAACTGCTACTACAAAGCTGGAATACAGGCGATCCGACTGAGTGCCGTGATTTAAAGGAATAGAAAAATGCAGAGCATCGCCCTTGGTGATCCAGGCCGCATAATCGGTACGTCCCTTCAAATCACGCTGGTACGGCTTCTGCTCAAATAAATATAAATAATTATCATAATAAGCAGAATCGGAAAAGCTTCCCTCCATCTGACCATCTATCACAATCTGATCGCCGGAAATGGCGCATTCATAAATATGCGCAAATTCTGTCGGCGCCGGTTTTACCGGTGCTTCCGTCGTTTCTGCTGCTGTTTCTGCCGTTGACTCTGCTGGCTGTCCATTATCAGTGCTGGCTCTTGCAGACAAAACGCCTGCGCCGGAAATACCAGCCAGAACTGCCACTGCGCAGCACAGAGATAAGAATCTCGTAATTTTATTCATATTCTGCCTCCGTTTTCTGTCCTATTACTGAATCGTAATTCAGTTAAATAATATCATTTTATTCAGATACTTCAAGAACGATTCTCTTAATTTGCCTTACATTTTTCTTTCACTTTTTAAAATAATTTCTTTTGTGCAAGCACAACGGGAGCGCCAGGGGACTTTTTGTCGCACGGCTCATGCTTAACGCGTATAGTATTCTACGCCGCTTTCGAAGATTTTCAGATCCTGCTCGCCGTAAATATTGATGGCTACGGAATCGCCACGGCGTTCGGAGTGGGCCATCTTGCCCAGAATACGTCCGTCAGGGCTGGTAATTCCTTCAATGGCCATGTAGGAGCCATTGGGATTCCAGAATTCATCCATAGTCGGATTGCCCTTATCATCTACATACTGAGTGGCAACCTGTCCGTTAGCAAACAGAGTTTTCAGCCACTGCTCATTTGCTACAAAACGTCCCTCACCATGAGAAGCCGGATTGCAGTATACACCGCCCAGCTCTGCCTTCTGCAGCCACGGGGACTTGTTGGAAACAACCTTGGTATATACCATCTTGGAAATATGGCGGCCAATGGTGTTCATCGCCAGAGTCGGAGAATCTGCCCCCTGCTCTACAATCTTTCCTTCCGGAACCAGTCCCAATTTAATCAGTGCCTGGAAACCGTTACAGATACCTAACATCAGACCGTCTCTTTCATTTAACAGCTTCTCAATCTCATCCTTGATGACTGCGTTGCGGAATACGGTTGCAAAGAATTTTGCGCTTCCCTCTGGCTCATCGCCTGCGGAAAAGCCTCCCGGGAACATCACAATCTGTGCCTTTGCAATTTCTTTCTTGTATTCTTCTACAGACTCCCGAATATCGGAAGCAGTCATGTTCTTAAATACCCGTGTTACAACCTTGGCACCGGCCCGCTCAAAAGCTTTGGTGCTGTCATACTCACAGTTGGTTCCCGGGAATACAGGAATAAATACCGTCGGCTGAGCCAGCTTATGGCTGCATACATATACCTTGTCTGCCTTGTAAAGCTCATTCTGAACCGGAGTCTGTTTTACACCGGATTTTGTTGGGAATACATCCTCCAGTGTCTCCGTCCAGTTCTTCAAAGCCTCATCCATGGAAATCGTAACAGGGCCGTACTCAAATGCATTGCGGTCAGTTACTTCACCAATTACAGTGTAAGTAATAGCCAGCTGTCCTACCATGCCGTCCGGAACCTCACATACAATGTTGCCCCAGCCCGGTGCAAAGAAATCTCTCGGATCCACATTGTGCTCAATCTTAACGCCCATGCGGTTGCCAAATGCCATTTTGCTGACAGCCTCAGCCAGTCCGTGTCCTTCTACTGCATACGCAGAAATAATCCGTCCTGCCTTAATATCATCATGAAGCTTTGCATATCCATCCAGAATCTGGCTGTAAACCGGCAGATCATACGGATCCTTTTCAATGCGGAATACCACCAGCTTATTTCCGGCCTTTTTCAGTTCAGGAGTAATAATATGTCTGCTGCTTGCCACATCTACAGCAAAGGAAACCAGGGTCGGCGGAACGTTGATCTCACCGTGCTTTTCATCATTAAAAGTACCGGACATACTGTCCTTTCCGCCAATGGACGGAAGGCCAAAGCCCAGCTGTGCATTATATGCACCTAACAGAGCTGCAAACGGAGCGCCCCAACGGGAAGCATCCTCTGTCATGCGCTTAAAGTATTCCTGGAAGGTGAAACGGATCTTGCTGTAATCACCGCCATTTGCCACAATCTTTGCTACAGAAGAAATTACGGCATAAATGGAACCATGATAGGGGCTCCAGCTGGACAGATACGGATCAAAACCATAGCTCATCATGGTAACGGTATCTGTTTTTCCCTTCAGCACCGGAAGCTTGGCAACCATGGCCTGTGTCTCTGTCAGCTGATATTTTCCGCCGTAAGGCATAAATACGCTTCCTGCACCGATGGAACCGTCAAACATCTCTACAAGGCCTTTCTGAGAGCATACGTTCAGATCAGCCAGCACCTTCAGCCATGCTTCTTTTACATCCCCAATATCATTTCTTGCAAAAGGAGTCCCCTCCTGTGAAGGTGTTTCCAGAACTACGCTTGCTTCCTGATGAGCGCCGTTGGTATCCAGGAATGCTCGGCTGATATCAACAATGGTTTTTCCTCTCCAATGCATAACAAGACGCGGCTCCTCAGTTACTACTGCAACCGGAATTGCCTCCAGGTTTTCCTCTGCGGAAAATGCCAGGAATTTTTCTACGTCTGCCGGATCCAGAACGACAGCCATACGCTCCTGAGATTCGGAAATGGCGATCTCTGTGCCGTCCAGACCTGCGTACTTTTTCGGAACCTTGTCTAAATCAATCTGCAGTCCTGCAGCCAGCTCACCAATCGCTACAGAAACACCGCCAGCACCAAAGTCATTGCACTTTTTGATTATGCTGGAAACCTCCGGACGGCGGAACAGTCTCTGAATCTTTCTCTCTGTAGGTGCATTTCCTTTCTGAACCTCTGCGCCGCAAACTTCAATGGAAGCCTCTGTATGAACCTTAGAGGAACCGGTAGCGCCTCCGATACCGTCACGACCGGTACGTCCGCCCAGAAGAACAATCATATCGCCGGGATCAGAGTTCAGACGTTTTACATATTTTCTCGGAGCTGCGCCCATAACAGCGCCAATCTCCATACGCTTTGCCGCATAATCCGGATGATAAATCTCCTTTACATAGCCGGTTGCCAGTCCAATCTGGTTTCCGTAGGAGCTGTATCCGCTGGCAGCGCCATTTACCAGCTTTCTCTGAGGCAGCTTGCCCTTTAATGTCTCAGAAAGGGGACGGGTCGGATCTGCCGCGCCGGTTACACGCATAGCCTGATATACATAAGTACGACCGGAAAGGGGATCACGGATTGCACCGCCCAGACAGGTTGCCGCACCACCGAAGGGTTCGATTTCTGTCGGATGGTTGTGGGTTTCATTCTTAAAGTTTACCAGCCATTCCTCTGTCACTCCATCGATTTCCACCGGCACCACAATACTGCAGGCGTTGATCTCGTCAGAAACCTCCAGATCCTCCAGTTTCCCCTCTGCCCGAAGCTTCTTCATAGCCAGAAGCGCCAGATCCATCAGGCAGACAAACTTATCATCACGGCCTTTATAAAGAACCTCTCTGTCAGCCAGATACTGGTTGTAGGTATTCTCAATAGGAGCCTTGTAAAAGCCATCTGTAATCTCTACATTCTTTAATTCTGTAGAAAAGGTGGTATGACGGCAATGGTCAGACCAATAGGTATCCAGAACACGGATCTCCGTTACTGTGGGATTGCGATGCTCCTCCTCTGCATAATAATTCTGAATATGCTGAAAATCACGGAAGGTCATAGCCAGATTCAGAGAATCATAAAGAGCCTTTAAATCCTCCTGGCCAAACTCTGTAAAGCCGTCAAAGGAAGCAACATCCTCCGGGGTTTCAAACACAGTAACCAGAGTTTCCGGTTTTTTTGCAGATGCCTCTCTGGAATCCACCGGATTGATGCAGAAGCTCTTCACTGCCTCTCTCTGATCGTCAGTCAGTTCTCCGGTCAGGACATAGGTTGTCGCTGTACGGATCACCGGCTCCTCATTTTCATTTAACAGCTTTACACACTGCTCTGCAGAATCAGCCCTCTGGTCAAACTGTCCTGGCAGATATTCAACGGAAAATACGGTATCTCCCTCTTCCTTTGGAAAATTCTCTTCATATACAAAATCAACCGGCGGCTCGGAAAAAATAGTCACCAGTGCCTGACGGTAAGTCTCCTCGGACAAATTTTCAATATCATAACGAATCAGTACCCGGACATTGCTTACCGTGCCAATGCTCAGATAACTGCTGATTTCCTCACGCAGTTCACCAGCCTTAACGGCAAACTCCGGTTTCTTCTCTACATACACTCGTCTTACGCTCATAGATTCCTCCTGATTTCTCTGTACTTCACCTGATGGTTTCGGAAAATGATCAATCCTAATTAAATAATACCACAAGATATATTATAAATAAAATTAATATATCTTATGGTATTTATCATTATAGCTAATTAATATTCCTCCAGGCGTTCTTATATCTCTGCATCAGGGCTGACGCTCATGGCATCCAGAGTTAGCTTCATAATATCCTTAATTTCGTCCTCTGTCATTTTCATTTTCCGGGCCAGCTCCTCTACTGTGGCTTCCCGTCCCAGTTCCTCTGCCATCTGCTGAGAAATATCCTTCAGCACATTTACCCGGGCTAACAGCTCCTCTCCTACCTGTTCAGAATTTTTCTGTTCTGCAAGAGCTGTCTGAAGCGCCTCTTCCACCTGTTTCTTAATATAACTGCGAAAAGCTGTCAGTCCCTCCATGTCTCCTGAATCTCCAAAATTCAGACTTTCCGGCTCTCCTAAAGCCATCATTACAGCCATATTTGCCTCCTGAACCAGATCTCCCAGAGGCAGACCCTGATTCTCATACGCTTTTACCAGCTCTACAATATAGCCAAGTGTTCCTTCCATAAGCCGGTTCTTTGCATCTGCATCTCCCAGCTTCACCCGCTCCAGAAGGACTGCCTCCTCCTCAGGGGTACAGGGTGTAAGAATCCCTATTTCTTCCAGATACATCTGATAAACATCATCATGCATAACTCTTTCTTTCCTCCTGCACATCATTTCCTGTCAGTATAACACAAAAACAGGATCAAGGAAATGAAGATTTTTCGCTGTCCTAAATCAGGCCGTTTTCCCGTCTTATTTTATCAGCTTCATCTGAAAGTCCATCCGGTAGCAGGTATGCGCTGCATCCTCCTTTGGAAAATAAACCGTCAGTCCATTGGAAAAAGCTTCCTCATGATACCCTTTGCTCTCTCTTCTCCAGGAAATCTCCACATCTTCTGTGCAAAAACTCCAGTCCCGTTTTCCATTCTCTTCTATCTCATAAAGTATAGGCCGAAAGTTCTGAAGAAATCCCCCAGTTCCCTGACGTCCTGCCGCAAAGGACAGGGCTGCCAGAGCCATCTGCGTCTCATAGCCGGAAACCGGCTCCTTCTGATCCAGAAGCTCTATGGAAAACGACACAGCAGTCACTATCCCATTCTCTGTCTGGTACTGAAACTCCGGAAGCATGCGGTTCCCAACCCAAATAGTCACAGAATCGGAAAAGGACGTCTCTTCCTCCCACATTCCATTTTCATTCAGGCACCGTTCCTTATGTTCGCTGTAAAAATATTTTGTCAGATCATTATAATTCTCCGCAAATTCCGCAACTGTCACAGCTCCCAGATTCGGAACCACCTGAGCCAGCAGCACCACGAGAACCGTGCCCCCCAGAAGCATTCCCTGTACCAGAACAAACACCAGCCACCGAAAACATTTTTCATCCTGAACCTTCACCAGACATTCTTCATCCCAGTCCAGCTCCTGCCCCTCCCTGCAGAGCTGATAATTTTTGTACATTCGGAACAGATTATAAACAGGAATATCAAACCCCATCCCAGAAGAAAACACACGCCAGGCACGAAACAGTCCCTGCTCATAAGAAAGGCGCTCTCCATTTAATTTCTCCCTTCCCGGCAGTCATTCCGTTTTTCCGTTTCTCTCAAATATATTATCCCACAAAACCTCCCCCAATGCTTTACCGGAATCTTACGTTTCTCTGACAGTTTCCAGGATGTCATGGCACACCGGACTAAATTGTAGAAATTGTTTCAACATCAAGTGAAAAAATGGGATGATAGGCTTCCTTCTTTTGTTCGATTTGGTAAAAAAATAAGACCGGGAATCTACGAAGATTTAGAACTTATAATTGCGTAAGAAAATTTATAAAAAGGCATAGGAAGTCTCAGGAAAAAATCCGGAAAAATCTTTAAATTTCCTATGTTCCTATGAAACAAAAAACTCCCACAAAAATGGAAGTTTTTCAATGCTCTCATAAAATAAAAATTTGTAAATGGAGATAGTGGGATTCGAACCCATGACCTCTTGAATGCCATTCAAGCGCTCTCCCAGCTGAGCTATACCCCCATGCAATCTGGTACATATTTTATCACAGATACATCAGTCTGTAAAGTAAAAATTCAAATTTTATGTAAGATTCTATCACACATACAAGATTAGTCTTTCATAATATTTGAGATTATGCTATACTACTACACTATGGAGGTTTATATTCTATGGAAAAAATCACAAGCTTTACTATCGATCACCTGAAACTGCTTCCCGGAATCTATGTTTCCAGAAAAGATATGGCAGGTGAATCTGTTATTACCACCTTTGATCTTCGCATGACTCGTCCGAATTTTGAACCAGTAATGAATACTGCAGAAATTCACACAATGGAGCATCTGGGAGCTACTTTCCTGCGTAATCATGAGCTGTTCCGGGATCGTGTCATTTATTTCGGCCCCATGGGCTGCCGGACTGGCTTCTACCTGCTTTTGGCCGGAGATTACTCTTCCAGAGATATTGTTCCTCTGGTGCGTGACATGTTCCATTTCATACGCGATTTTGAAGGTGAAGTACCGGGAGCCTGTGCCAAAGACTGCGGTAACTATTTGGACATGAATCTGAATATGGCAAAATATCTGGCTGATCGCTATCTCTGTGAAGTTATTGAAGGAATTGACGATGAACGTCTGATTTATCCGGAATAACGCACCGAATACCCGCAATTAAAAATTCTGACAATACAAAAAACCGCTGTTTACTGGACGTTCATTCCAGACATACAGCGGCTTTTTGATCCTCCCAGAAATAATTGCCTGCATACTGTAGCCCAAGCCCTGCAGTGTATTTCTCATAATCATCAGCGAGCCATGAATAAAAAACAAAGCACTCATAACTGTCAGATACTCTACTGCCCCAGTTGCTGTTGCACTTGTTGTTTCACTAAGGACAAGCCCTACCAAAGGTGTTTTCATCACAAAAATAACAACCCAGATCACAGCACAGTAGCTATACTGAATCGTTAACCCACTGCGAATTCCCTGATAAATGCGGTCAATCTTTTTTGCACCATAGTTCTGCCCCACATAAGTGGCCATCGCCATACCCACACTTTCCATAGGAAGTGTAAACATCTGACGAATTTTTTCTCCTGCTGTTTGTGCGGCAACTGCTACACTGCCCAGACTGTTGATCGCTCCCTGCATCACTACCGCACCAATAGCAGATACCGAATATTCAAGCTCAATTCCTCCCCGTCTCTTTTGTTCTTGTGCCGCACTTTCCTATGACATAAAAAGCAGATACCTTCCTCACCAGACATCCGGCAAAAAAGGTATCTCCCAAAACAGCATTTCTATAACATTTTTACAGAAGCTTCTTTCCTGTCAGCATCTCATATCCCTGAAGATACTTATCAATAGTCTTCTCTACGATCTCCTCCGGAAGAGTCCAGTCATTTCCCGGATGCTCAGTCAGCCAGTCGCGTGCAAACTGCTTGTCAAAGGATGGCTGTCCATGACCCGGCTCATAGCCGTCTGCCGGCCAGAAACGGGAGCTGTCCGGTGTCAGCATTTCATCACCGATCACAATATTGCCATTCTCGTCCAGTCCAAATTCAAACTTGGTATCTGCAATAATAATGCCGCGGCTTAAAGCGTAATCCGCACACTTTTTATAGAGAGCAATGGTAAAATCACGAAGCTTTACTGCATATTCCTCACCATGACCCGGATAATATTTCTCCAGATGGGCAATACTCTGCTCAAAAGAAATATTCTCATCGTGGTCACCAATCTCAGCCTTTGTAGACGGAGTGTAAATCGGCTCCGGCAGCTTATCAGACTCTTTCAGGCCCTCCGGCAGCTTGATGCCGCAGACGGTTCCTGTTTTCTGGTAGCTGGCCCAGCCGCTGCCTGTGATATATCCTCTTACAATACATTCCAGCGGAAGCATGTTCAGCTTTTTGCACATCATGCTGTTGCCGTCAAACTGCGGCTGCCGGAAAAACTCAGGCATATCATTTACATCAACAGAGATCATATGGTTGGGAAGAATATCCTCTGTCAGATCAAACCAGAACTTGGACATCTGAGTCAGTACTGTGCCCTTTTTTGTTACTACATTGTTCAGAATCACGTCAAAACAACTGATCCGGTCTGTAGCAACCATAATCAGGCTGTCACCATTATCATAGATTTCACGTACTTTTCCTTCTTTAAAGGGTTTCATGTTATGTACCTCGCTGTGTAATTATAAATTGCGGCATTTTCTGCCTGCTCCATAATAAGCATAAGCGATCTGATATGTAAAAATCAATACCTATCTTTTATTTTTGGCGGTTTTCCCATTCTCTCTTTACATTTTATTAGTTTTTATGGTAAGATAGAACATACTTATAAGGAGGACTAATGATGGATATTAATTATGAATTATACAAGGTCTTTTATCATGTAGCAAATACCCTAAGCTTCTCAGAAGCATCCAAACAGCTGTTTATTTCTCAGTCTGCAGTAAGCCAGTCAATCAAGGTTCTGGAAAAAAAATTAAACCAGCCTCTTTTTATCCGCAGCACTAAGCGAGTTCAGCTGACGCCGGAGGGGGAAATCCTTTTAAAACATATTGAACCAGCCATGAACCTGATTAAGCAGGGAGAAAACCAGCTGCTTGAGGCTAATACTCTAAACGGAGGACAGCTTCGGATTGGCGCCAGCGATACCATCTGCCGCTACTACCTGATTCCCTATTTAAAGGAATTCCACCGCAAATATCCCAACGTCCACATTAAGGTCACAAACCAGACCTCCATTGCCTGTGCAAAGCTGCTTGAATCCGGCCAGGTAGACTTTGCCATTACCAACTATCCCAATTCCGGGCTTTCCAACACTCAGAATGTGAGGATTATCCACGAGTTTCACGATGTTTTTGCTGCCAATGACGAATACGGCTCTCTCCGCGGAAAAACAGTCACTTTAAAGGAGCTGCAGACCTGCCCCATCCTTATGCTGGATCGGAAAAGCACAACCAGTGAATTTCTCCACAGTATGTTCCAGCGTCATCAGCTGGATCTGGTTCCTGAAATTGAGCTTTCCAGCAATGAACTGCTGATTGATCTGGCCCGCATCGGACTGGGCATTGCCTTTGTACCAGATTACTGTATCCCGGAAAATGACCCGGCTCTGTTTATTGTTCATCTGGAAGAACAGCTTCCTGCCCGGCAGATGGTAGTTGCCTATAACGAAAACATTCCTTTGTCTCAGGCCGCCCGGCAGTTTATCGACATGCTGTAGGATCCTTCCAAAACCGTTCCAGCCAGTATCCCACCGTCTGCCTCGTGACCTGCCCATATTCTGACCACTCTCTGGGAAACATTCGCTGAACCTCCGGCCTGAGAAAACGATCGTCCAGAAGAAGAATCACTCCCCGATCCCCGGCGGTGCGGATTACCCGCCCCGCCGCCTGCATTACCTTGTTCATTCCCGGATACTGGTAAGCATAATCATATCCGTTTTCCCCCTGCTCCTCGAAATATTTCTTCAGAATCTCCTGCTCAGTACAAACCATGGGAAGTCCTGTTCCTACGATAATCGCCCCTTCCAGTCGTTCCTCCTTCAAATCAATTCCTTCTGAAAAAATTCCGCCCAAAACACATAGCCCTACAAAGGACTGCGTTCTTTCCCGCTCAAACTCCAAAAGAAACTCCTCTCTCTGGGCTTCTGTCATGTGGCTTTCCTGTACCCGCCAGGAAAAGCAGCTCTCTGTCCTGTCCTCCAGCTGCTGCTTCACTGCTTCCATATACTGATAAGACGGAAAGAACACAAGGTAATTTCCTTTATGGCTCTGTGCCAGGATCTCAATATAATCCACCACCCGCTGATACTCTGCCCTGTTTCTTCTGATATACCTGCTGCTGACATCTGACGCAATCAAAAGCAGCCGATTTTTGCTGTCAAAGGGAGAATGGACATACACGGCATAATCCTCCTCATTTCCGCTTAAAAGCCTTTTATAATAGCGGACAGGAAGCAGAGTTGCAGAAAAAAGGATTGTGCCGCTGCTTTTTTCCAGGCACTGGGATAAAAGCCTGGACGGATCGATACAAAGCAGATGAAGCCCATACCTTCCATCCTCTCCCAGCTCCCCGTAAATCCGGTAATGCTCATCCAGCCCCTCGTACATATTCAGAAAATGGCGCAGTTCAAAATAGAATTCCAGAACGGACTCCCTTTCTGGAAAATCTCTTTCCACTTCCAGGAAAAACTCCAGCTCACCCAGAACCGCCATCAGCTCAGATGCCAGCAGATGAACATTTTCAAATATCTGATATCCCTCTTTGCTCCGCTTCATTTCCAGCATACTTTTGTTGCACCGTTCCAGAGCGCGCTCCAGCTTTTTGCTTCGTCCCCGAATGCTTCGCTTCACCTCCAGAATCTCTTCCTTGACTATCTGGGCACTGTACATCTCCCGCGCCCGCCCCACCAGATTGTGGGCCTCATCAATCAAAAACAGGTATTCGCCGGAAACCCCATCGGAAAAATACCGTTTCAGCCTGGCCGAGGGATCAAACACATAATTATAATCGCAGATGATTCCGTCTGCCCAGTTGCTGATATCGAGGCAGAATTCGAAAGGACAGACACAAAACTGTTCGGAATACTCCAGAATCACCTCTCTGGTTATAGCCTTCTGCTCATGGATCACAGCAAAAACCGCATCATTCACCCGATCGAAATGTCCCTTGGCAAGGGGACAGTCATCTGGATTGCACTGCGGCTTTTCCATAGGACAAAGCTTTTCTTTCGCGGTTATTGTAACTGTGGTAAAATAAAGCCCCTTTTCCCGCAGCAGTCCGAAACACTCTTCGGCCACACTTCGGGTAATGGTTTTCGCTGTCAGATAAAACAGTTTTTCTCCAAAACCTTCCCCCATCGCTTTCAGCGCCGGATAAACAGTAGAAAGTGTTTTCCCAATTCCCGTCGGCGCCTGAATAAACAGATTCGCCTTTCTCCGGACAGCCCGATAAACAGAAACAGCCAGCTCCTTCTGCCCCTTCCTGTACTCATAGGGAAAGGAAAGCTCCTTTAAGGATTCTTCTCTGCGAAGTCCATGGCGGTAGAGATATTCAGCCCACTTGACATATTCATGAATCAGTCCCTCAAACCACTCCTCCAGTTCCTCCCAGGTTCTGTCCTGGCGAAAACGCCGAATCTCCTCTGTCTCAATGCTGCAGTAAGTCAGCTGAATCCCGATTCTCTCCAGATTATGGCTGCAGCCATACATATAGGCATAGCAAAGGGCCTGGGCCAGATGAACGGGAACCGGCTCTTCTAATAATCCTAAATCCATATATACAGCCTTGATTTCATCAATAACCGTCTCTGTCGGTGACTCTATCACTCCGTCAGCCCGTCCCTCCAGCAAAATCTGGTATCCGTCCATTTCCACGGTATGGCGCAAAACCACCTCCGATCGGTAATCTGCCCCCATTCTCTTCTGCAGCTTTCTATGAATCCTGCTTCCTGCCTGCATGGCATCCTTCTCCGCTCCTGCAGTTCTTCGGTTATCAATGTCACCGCTTCGAATCACAAACTCCACCAGATTTCGCACAGAAATCCGAATACAGGTTTTTTTTGCTGTCAACGTGTCCATCGCCTCTGCCTTTCCCAAAACTGACTTCTTCTATTTTAATACAAACCAAAGAGGCGGACAAGCACTTTTCTGCTCTGTCCGCCTCCCGGCTTACTTTTATCCTACTGAAGCAATCAGCTTCTCTCTGTTCAGGATTAGTCAACCTATTTCATTTTCCACGGTTCTGATTTATGCTGCTTTTTTTCTATCTGGTGCCAATGTATCCAACAGCTCTTCAAACTCTTTATTCTCGCCATACATCCGAACAGTCAAAACCTGTCTCAAATCCAGGCTGAATACCCCCAAAATCGACTTTGCATCAATAATCACTCGATTGTAGTACACATCCACATCAAAATCACACTGAATCGCGGCCGACACGAACTGCTTTACCTCGTCAACATTTAACAGTTTAATGTTTTTCTCTTTCATAAAATAAGAACAACTCCTTTTGACTTAAAATACTAATCAGTTTCCGTGTTGAAATATGTATATCACGTTTTAAGCCGGTTGTCAAATTTTATTTCTCATAAAAAAGCCTCCAAAAAAACCTCTATGTCGCTGTATTTTTATGTGTATTACGCAATTTATTTGTTAATTTTAACGAAAATATTTGTTAATTAATGCGCATACTCTGTATTTTTTGGATGAATCACTGTATTCCAACTAAGGTTTAGCCCTGTTTTCTGCACTATCTCACAGTTTTTTTGGAAGCAAGGAAGAAATCGTATTGTAAAGCAATGTCATATCTACCGGTTTTGCAATATGTCCGTTCATTCCTGCTGCAATGGATTCTTTTACATCTTCCGCAAAAGCATTGGCTGTCATCGCCAGAATAATCACGGACTTTGCATCTGGATGATCCAGATTTCGAATCTCCCTGGTTGCCTCATATCCATTCATAACAGGCATCTGAATGTCCATAAAAACAGCATCGTATGTACCAGGCTCTGCCCGTTTAAATTCATTTACCGCCTGCAGTCCGTCTGTCACAACTGTAAAGGTAGCTCCATGCATCAGCAAAAGCTCACCGAGAATTTCTGTCATCCACAATCAGTATTTTATTAATTTTTCGTTTTTCATACATGATTCTTTTCCGTACCCTCTCAAAAGATGCCCCTAAGTATATCCCTTTCATTTTAGAAAAACTGCACGAAAAAAATAAATCTCCCCCTGCATAATTTCTGATATATTGGGTTTATCATAAACTCCTCTGATTGTACACATGGATTTCTATTCGGTTCGTCCAAATTCAGACATCCGCATCGAAACGTTCTTCTGGACTGTCCGTTTCTGTGGAAAAAACGCAAAATTCCTCTTCCAGCAGCGAAAAGCTTTCTTCCTCAAACTGTTTCGTATGGAAGACCATATGCCATTCTACATCCTCTCGAACCGGCTCGAAATGCAGTGCCGAATATGCAGTGCGCAGATAACTGCGGGAATCATCCCCCATTATAATTTCCGCAGGGCCGCCTGCGCCGCCAATAATACAGATCGCCTGTTTCGCTGCAGGATAAAAGGCATTTTCCTCTGGTTTCTTTTCCAGAGGCTGATCTCCCTCATCGCAGTCAAAAATCGTGATTCTATTCTCCGGTTCCGGTGATATCCGGTAGTTCATAACCATGCAGTTCGTCGGATAAATCCAGCGTTTCGAACCAAAGCTGTCCCGCGAAAGAATTTCCTGCTCCATGCTCTCCACTGTCAAAGTATGAGACATTTTGCTGACCGGATTGTAAAACGGAAACGATTCCCCTGGTTCGTGAATCTTAAAATGAGGTCCCGGAATCTGAACCGACTGCTGCTCCATTGTAACAAACAGTGTCTTAATTACCGGACGGCGTCTTCCAGCCCAGGGAAATGCATTCCGGCAAATAACCCAGCCACAGTCATAATCCAAATCATAATGATCCATAGCCCATTTCGTTTCCAAATCCTGCATGCACCTTTCCGGCAAACAGGGATTATAGCACACAGAACAGCCATGAGATGTCAAAAGCTCCTTTCCGTTTAAAAGGATATGCGGAGTAAAATGGAAACAGAGGGGATTGTCCAGCTCTATCTGCAGCTGCTGCTCACGAGTAAAATCCTCCCAAAAATCATTGTCTGAACTCAAACTCCATTTTTCCATAAAACCACGAATCCGTTCTATATCTGCCTGCATACAAAAATCTATTACCAATCCCTTGCTGCATGAGTAAACAGACGGAATGACCCAGTGATATCCAGCCCAGTCCAACTCCTTATGGATCCTGATTTCTTTTCCTGCATGCGCTCTTCCATGATGTCCCCAAAAGTTTCCGTCAAAATAAACCTTCCATTCCGGGAAAGCGATTTCTGCGGAAGGATTCCGGTCAATATCATAATAATCCTCCGTGTATTTAATCCTGCTGTAGTCAAAATCAGACTGAAGCTTTCTGATATATTCCCACGGCTGCTCCATCGGCGTCAGCTTCATGGCTTTTGCAAGCTCCTTCAGGGTCTTCTCTCCCTCTCCTGCTGCTGGATTTTTCAAAAGAAAGGCCTCAAATTCTTCCCTGCTCCACCTCCACGCCTGTTCCAGGGCTGCCTCATTGCCGCAGGCAAGGAGCAGGCGCAGAAAGTCCGAAAAATCCTTCGCCAGCGGATGTACATAGCTCTGAGATTCATTCATTGGATTAACAGAAAAAACCATTCCGCCAAAACCGCGAATGAAGCAAAAATGAATGCCGTCCGTTCCTGCCCAGCCAAAAACAGACGCGCCTTTTGGCGTACAGAAGTACTGTGTATTCTCCCTGCAGCATTCAATTCCCACAGCGGCTAAGTCCATGCCGCTTCGCAGGAATTTTTCATATGTTTTGTCCATTTAGTCCTCCTTGTATCATCTGCTGTTTTCACTTCACTGACACGCTCAAAGCATTCTTCCCAGAATCCATTCGCTATCTAAAAATCAAATACAGTGCAAGGAAAAAGAGAAGCAGACTCCCCCATTGCATTGTAACAAGCAGCGTGATCAACATCACAAGCAACAAAATCCCAACCAAAAGAATAATCCCATTCACTTATCCCTTACTCTCCTTCCCTATCATTTTTTGTTCTTACCTGTCGTCCGTATTTTTCCCCATCGCCTGGGAAATCTGCTTTATAGCCATATCTATATAGAGATACACTCCGTCCCGATCGCAGTGGTACAGATTGGAATAACTCGTACTCTCATTGGGAGCGATAGGATTAGGTTCTACCACCTCAGTAGCCTCCAGCAATCCGACACCCAGCTCTACAGCGGCAGTAAGAGCCTTTTTCAGTACCGCAAGCTGCCCGTCACACCAAAGCTCTTCCAGATCTTCCAGAACCTTTTTGTTCTGTTCCAGATCTCGGAGCAGCTGCGCAGCCTGATCTGGAGACAGATACACGCCAGAGCAGTAATTTTCAATGATCCGATTTTCTGTCGGATTGGAAAAGGCAGCTGGTACTACCTGCTCCCACGGAGTAAAATACCGAGCATATTCTGGCTTCTCATCTACCAGAAAAGAAAAGGCGCTCCCTCTGGTGTAAAAGTAATCCCGGAAGAACCCTGGATCACTGCAATATAAAAGCCATGGCTCTTATCAAACAGCTCACCGCCCCCTGTTCCCGCCCCGACCCGCAGGGTATTCAGATACTTTTCTGCATAGAAATCCTCCATCCCTTGCTGTGCTGCAAAGGCTCGTACCTTTTCCTCCTGTCCCTGCTGTACCCATGCAAGAGGCGCAAAATACCATTCTTGCATTTCTTTCGGTGAAATCGGGTGAAAGCTTACATCGTATCCCATAATAAACTCCTCCTTGAAAAATTCCTCAATCGCAGTCCATCCAGACCAGATGCTTTCCACAGTGGAGGCACTGGAACAAATAACATTGCAAATGCCCGCCGTTGACAGATTCCTGAATCATTTCTTTTTGTTCCTCGTCCCACACAGGATCGTCCAGCACTTCCTCCAGCACCCCCAGCGCCCGCAGCTCTCTGGCACCTACATAGCCCAAAAAGGCGCAGTAGTCACCGCAGTGAGCCCTCCAGTATTCCTGCTGCCAGCCGGAATATCCTGGAGTGCAGTGGATGAGCTCGTCCAGCTTATCAGGATCGTCTACACCATCATCCAGAGAGAAATCGTCCTGAAAACTGCCTTCATATTTCCGGGCCGCCTCGCCGTTTGCGATACACGATGGGCACAGATATGCAATATCCTCCACAGCGAAAAAGGGAGCTGTATAGAAAACGTGGGTCGTCTTGCCGCAGCAGTCACAGACAACACCATCTGCAGACTCCTCAAAAGCACCTGTTTCCAGTGGATTCGGATGATACCGGAAGATGGGCAGGCCCAGCTTATTCTGCCGCTCCTTCTCATTCTGCTTTTCCTTCGCCGTTTTTGGCCGGGGAATGGCGTAATGGTTGCCCCAGTTCTCCGCATAATCCTTTAAGACGCCCAGCCGCTTGAGCGTCTTTTTATCGGAGCGATTGCCAATTTGGCAGAGCAGCTCGTAGGCATCCTTTTTGAAGTCCAGCAGGTCATACACATCCACCAACACTTCCCTGGCCTGCTCATCCTCGCTCTGCTCCAGTTCCTCCTTGAAGACGTAGAGAGCGCGGACGCTGTCAGGACCTTCATTGGTCGCAGCAAACTGTTTTTTCAATTCAATGTATTGTTTCAAATATTCGTTCATTTGCATGTTCTCCGATTAATCCCACCAAAAATACCAGACGGTGGACTGCCACAGGGTATCTGCCAGATTGCCCACCGTGGGGTCATCCTGCTCCTGAACCACAATGTCCGGGCAGAAGCCATACTGCTCTGCAGCATTCTCCATGGCCTGTTCTTGGGAAACAGGGGTCGGGAGCAGAAATTCCAGCTCATCGTGGCTCATGGCAGCAGGGACTGCGCCATACTTCTCAAACCAGTATTTCGCCACTGCCATCAGCTCCGGAGTATTGGGGCACTCGTTCCAACCACCAAAGGGCAGATAGGCGAAAATCTCCCAAGAGTTCTTCACCGGAATTTTTGCCAAAATGAGGGGGTAAGTCATGTGGTTCTCCAAGCCCCAGCAGCTAGAGAAGCGGCAGTTATCATATCCGCCCTCCATCTCACCAAGAACTTCCTCTTCCCAGTCCAGCTCGTCGTCCTCGGCTTCTTCCCTCCGCTGACCGATCAATTCCTCCAGAACCGCCTTTCCGTCCTTGATGGGAGTAGTCAGCATCTTCTTGCGGTACTCCTCCACCGTTTTAAGGTCAAATTCATAGCAGTCCGCATCGTTTTCCGGATCGGCATTCATCACCAGACATTCCAACAGCGTTTCATCCGGCTTGATGAGCACGGGAATAAAGCCCTCCCTCACCCCCAGCCGCCGGGCGTAGCTGTATGCTGACATGATGGGATCATCATCTGCCATGGATGGAAAATAGGTACACTCACAATCCAGATACTCCATGATGGCCTGGGCCACATCGGAAGGCTCCAGAGTATCCTCGTCAAAATCCTGTCCCTGCCAGTTGACAAAGCGTTTCTCGATCACCTTTGCCATGGCCTGATAGTATTTCTCATCAAATGGGATGAATAAATATGCCTCCTGTTGAAATTCATTGGAGTGATACCGGGACGGACCAAAATATTTCAGGGCATAGTCATCAATATCGGCAGGATAATAGGGCGCGTCATTTTCTCCATAGTAATAATGAGCAAAAGCACGGCCTTTCTGGTTAAACAGAGCCGAGAACAGACAGCCGAATAACTCCTCCCGGATGAATGTTCGCAGATCTGTGTTGCTGGAATCTGCCTTGACCTGATTCACCACCTCGCCATGCTCCTCCAGAAACTTCTCGCTCATCAGGTCATGCTCCATACACCAACGCAGATAAATTGCCATATGATTATAGGCATTAATGGAGGCAATGGGAATCTCCTTCTCCGCAATGCTCTCAATATGATAGGAGGCATCATCCATTCCTAAGCTGTCATCATCATTCTCCAGCTCTCTCTCGTCAGACTCATAGGCAATCTTCAGGGTCATCTGCTCCTCCGGCAGAGAGACGCCGGGACTGCAGGTGATGGTGTGCTTATCGTCCGCGGAAAATCCGATGGTTTCGCCGTCCTTCAGCGTAACATCACATGCCAGCACATAGGAGGCAAGGCTGGCCAAAAAGTCCCGCAGCTCCTCCGGCTCGGCGTTGGCGTTCAGCACCTCCATTTCTTCCTTGCCAAACACATCCATGCCGTAGGTGTAGCCATTAAGGCCCCACTCGCTCCGGTACAGGCCGAACCAGATCCAGTTGAAGATGGGCAGTTCGTCCTCTTTCATCATATCAGCAAAGCCCTCGTAGAAGCGGGGCTCAAACACCACGCCGCTGGTGTAGATACCGGTGGCGTATTGTTGGCGGCAGCAGGCAGCCGCCAGCTTGGCGAAGAGCTTGCCCTTCTCCAGAACCTTTTTCTCCTTGCCCAGCACCGCCACCATGATATGGGCGCGGTGCTCCCGTGCGACTTGGACGGCATCCTCCCACATGTAGTTGTTCTCTGCGTTTATTTCCGCTTCGCCGTCGGGGATGGGATAGGTCGCCAGACTGACAGCAGCGAGCATATCACCCACCTCGAACACCAGCGCATCGTCATCCTTCTCCTCACTGGCGTCGTACTCCTCCACAGAGATGTCCCATTTTTCCTTCATGTCCCGGATGAACTGGTCCTTGTCCCATTCTCCCTTGGACAGGAGAACAAAGCCGGTGAAGACACCTGTGCGGTCGGTTTCCTTCCCGTCAGCATCATCCTCCTCGAAATCGCCCTCATTTTCATCCGGATCGTAGAGGGCTTCATGCTCCAGTCCACGGACAAATTCCTCAAAGCTGTCTGCCAGATGGGTGATCTTGTAGTCGTTTTCCTGATCCACATGGACTACCGCAGGCTCTCCCTGGGGGCCGCAAGCCCGGTAGTCCAGAAAGATCATATCATGTCCGGCGCTGGGACAGTCACAGATAGCCACGCCGATGGCAGGATACGCCCACTCGTCGATCATGAACTGGGTGCCCAGCTTTCCGCAGAGGGAGCAGCTTTTTTCCCGTCCGATGCCGAACATACCGGTGATGGCCACATGGTCCTCTGCCCAGCAGGTAGGCTCATCGCAGGGATAGCAGGTATTCACCGGAATGCCGCCGTTGTGCTGCTTCATCAGCCAGATGTAGGCGGCGGGCAGCTTGTAGCCCAGTTCCTCCTCCACGCTGGCAATCAGCTCATCGGAAGGCGGATCACTGACATATTCTTTCAGTGCATACCAATTATCATCCCAGAAGTTGGTGAGGTCGAAGCCCTCAAATGGAGTATCACCGGGCACGAATTTGGCCTTCTTCTTCCGGCTGCGCTGGCGTTTCCGGATCTCCGCCTTACACTCCCGAATTACTGCCGGGGCATTTTCGTCCTCCGGGTCCAGCTCCGCCCACCGCTGGGCGTAGGGAATGGCCTTTTCCTCCTGACCATAGAGATACTGATAGCCGTAGGCCATCCGCATATTCCACTCCGCCTTGTCCTGGCCTTCCTCCCGGACGGACTCCAGCACCTCAATGGCCCTCAGAAGGGCTTTGTCTCCCTTGGATTTCAAAGTACCTTCGTCATGGTCCCCGATGATGGCGTAGTTCTCCAGTGCACGGGCCAGGGCGTAGGCGGTGCGGTAGTTCCTCCAGTTCTCCGGGATGGCATTCAGTGCCTGGATACAGCGGGTGTACTCATCCTCGTCGTTCCACTGCTCCAGCTGAGCGAAGAATGCTTCGGCGTTCTGTTGGGTATAAGGAATATAGTCCATGCCCGTCAGCGCCTCGTCCAACTCGTCATCCTGATTCTCAGTTTCTGACCCAGCATCTTGTTGCTTTAGGGGCACAGAACCTGCTTCACGGCGGAAGGTGTGGAAGATGGCCCATGGGATGTCCGTGCCTTCAAAGAACTCTTTCGCCATGTTCAGTGCCTCTCGGATGTCCCAGGCGATGAAGTCCACATAGCCGCAGTAGAGGCCGGTGGCCCCGCCGGTGAGAGTGAGCACTTCCGAACCATCCCCGCCGGTGAGCACTTCCTCCAGCTTGTCCCGGAAGTCGAAGATCTTCTGACTGCCTTCCTCCTCCCGCAGGGTATCCAGGGGATAGCAGAAGAAGCCCGCTACCGCGCCGTCGGCATGGAGATCGTCCATAAAATCATTGTCGGCATTCAGATAGCCGTTGATGAGCGGCACACAGCAGGTAGAGCCGGCCATCACATCCAGCCGCCAGTCAGCATCCGGGTCCTTGTTGGGTTCCATTTTGTAGCCAAGGTAGCTCTCCAGATAGGCATTTGGATCAGTGGAGAGCTCCAGGCCCTGCTCCCGCAGTTTGTCGGGCAGCTGGGACAGGAGGAAGGACGGCTCTGCCTTGGGTTCCTCCAGCACATCAAAGCTGTCTATGTATCTCATGTGGGAGATCTCGCCCAGCACTTGGTCGGTGAAGGTAGTGAGCATCCACCAGGCCCGGCCTTCTTCCTCCCGGAGCATAGGCAGCAGCTTTTCGCAGTAGGCGGAGATGGCGAAGCTGTTTTCACCCTGCTCCTCCAGCCAGATCTGCACATCCTCCCCGGAGATGTCCCAGCCATCCTCGGTACGCAGACCGATGTTCTGGAGGGGCTGACGGCCCACAAGGATGTTCCAGTGCTCCAGCACCTCCTTGGGGGCGTGCTTCTGGAAGTAGACCAGCTCAAACAGCTTGACCTTATCCCCCTCCGGGGTGAGGATCAGCTCATGCTTTTCGCCGTTGAAGCCCATCTCGAAGGAAATCTCGTCAAAAACCAAATTCAGGGTTTCCTCCATTTGGGCCACGATCTCCGCACCGCGGGTGTGATCTTTGTCCTCGTCCATCATCTGGCGCAGCTCTGCTTCCATCTCGGCAAAGGTTTCCCACCAGTTCTCTGTCCGTTCCCGGAAGCACTCCCAGAACTGCGGCAGAGAAATACCCTTTTTGCACGAGTCAATTAGTTCCTCCATGTCCTGTCGGGTGTTGAGCTTAGGATCATCACCGGGATGCAGTTCCAGAGCTTTTTCAAAATGCCGCAGAGCGCGGCCCTCCTGATCCAGATAATAATAGGCATACCCCATACGGAAATTCCAGGAATAAGTATCTCCCAGTTCCTCCTCATGGGACTGCATCAGTTCCAGTGCCTGGTGAAGCAGCTTCCTTCCCTCCGGCTCGCTGGAGTCCGCCAGATTGTTGTAGGCGCGGGCCAGCTCCATATCCATTTCCGGGGTACGCTCCTCGGCGGGGATGGCCTCCAGCGCATCAATAATTTTATGTTGTTTGCTCTCCTCATGCCACTTCTGGCACTGCTTCAAAATGTCCATATCAGGGTCCTCCTCGTCCTCATCTGGTTTCCAGTCTTTGATCTGCTGGAACACGCCATTTTCATCCCGCTCAAAGGCGCAGGGAGCGGGGGTGTTCAGCAAAGGGATGATGTCGGGATCGTCATTGCAGATCGTGTTCAGCTTGTAGATCCCGGCGTTGTTGGGGTCGTCCATGTACGCCTCGCTCTCGTCACCAGCGGTGAAGCGCCAGCCACTGTCCCAGCCGCCGTCCGGCTTCTCCCTGTAGCAGTAGCCCACCTTGCGGCCCTCTACTGTGATGCGGTTGGTGGCGATGCAGCCATCGGCACCCTTCCAGTCAGGGAGCAGAGATTTCACATCCTCCGCTTTCACATGGTAGTCCCGGTTGCGGCCAGCGGCCTCGTACAGTTCCTTCCGCAGCGCCTCCACATCCCGAGCCATCTCCTGGATCTCCTCGTTGTCCATCATCTCACTGAGGTCATATTCCAGCGGATTCTGGGCAAAATCCGCCAGTGCCTTGTTCATGGCGTCATGCTCCTCTGGCGTGACGGTGATGCGGATGCGGCGGGCAGGGGTGTTGTACTCGTCCAGATCCTGAAGGTTTACACTGCCGCTGACGCTGCACTCCAGCAGGATGGCGGCCAGATCAGTGACCACATCAATGGCGAAGTGGAAGTCCATCTCCACGCCATCGGAGTGTGTAAACTCCAGATACTCCACGGTCTGGCGGAAGTCCCAGTTTTGTTTGTCCAGCCCAATCTTGGCAAATATCTCGCTGAGGGGGATCTCCTCTTTCTTCTGGTCTTCCAAAAATGCCACAAGGTTCAGACTGTCATCGGAACCGCCAATAAAGTTGCCCCAGTATTTTTTGATATACATTTGTCGTGCCTCCTGTTCTGAATCCAGTCGATCAATGAGCTGATTCAAGTGTTCCAACCACGCAGGAGCGATCTCACCGCTGTCCTCGTTCTTCCAAAGATCCACAATCTCACGGATGCCGTCCTCGTCCGGCACCTCGTTTTTGATGTCGGTGAGCTGCCGCAGCAGGAAAGCAAGGGCTTCTTTGGATGCTGTGAAACCGGTGACTTTATCCCATATAGCTTCTTCATGATCGTAGTCCAGCTTGCTGTTATCCTTCCATTGGAAATACAGCTCCGCCAGAGCCATCGCAGTATTGTCAAAGAGGAAGTCGATTTGTGAGAAGTCAGCTCCCAGCATGACTTCCTCTTTCATCAGTTCGATCATCTCGCCCAGATCCATTACCGGATGCTCCGGTACATATTCATTTTTGAGGATGTCCAGTACATCCAGTCCTTCGTCACGCTCTAATGCTTTTATGCCCCATGCTCCCATGTCGGCACCTCTCTTTCTTTATTTTGTATCAAGCTTCTATTGTCAATCATAGTTCTCCAGCCGAATGATAGGCCGATAAAAGTCATAATCTCCGTTTAGTTCATTGTCCTCCTGCACTTCCGGCTTACAGTGGGGCGAACAGGGTAGGAAACCGAGAAATGGACCCAGCCCGCCGCAGATATTGCACCCGCCGTCACCACCGCAGGTGGTAAGCCTATCAGCCTGCACCACTTCCCGCATATAGGGATCGTAGGCGATGGACAGGCCGAAGAAGTTGGGTTCCTCCATGTCATAGGGCCGGTTCTCATCCTCATCCATGTCCTCAAACCAGTGCAGACGCATGGAGTAGTCTAACCCATCTCCCCATGGAAACAGGGTCCGACACCCGCCGCCACACAGGTAGGCCCACTCGTCCGCCGTGGGCAGGGAGAAGCCCCTGTTTTCCAGCATGGCAAGGAGTTCATCGTAATCAGTGCGGTTATAGATACAGATCTGAAAGCCCTTTTCCGTCCGCTCAATGCGGGCCGACTGATGCAAGGTAAGACTGCTGCTGTCACTCCAGGCAAAATCGCGGAACTCCTTCAGCCAGTCAGGGTGGGCAGTCAACCTAGGATCGTCCATCTTAACTGGCTCCCAGCAGAGTTCCTCCAGTTCCCGGCCCACCAGCATGGGGCCAATGGCCGCCTGCCGGACAGGAGCCATGCTCTCTCTGATGAATTCTGCCGGGTCCTGCTCTATTTCCCATTCCCGGAACAGATACTCCAATTCCTCCCGGCTCTCCTGATTCAGTCCCACGGCAAACTGCTCCCAGCCCAGGGTGACGGTATCGCCGGGGACAAAGACGAACTCCCGACCATCTTTCTTGAAGATGCCGGTGGTGCAGCTCTGGCCCCAGCGGTCAAAAGTATGTAGACCGAGAAAGGTCATATCATAACGGGCAGCCAGGCTTTCCATCAGCGTCTGCTTCTCGGTTGTATCCATTTGATTGAATTGGGTGCGGAATAGTCTTTCGTTCATAACAAGTCCTCCTACAGCCTATCCAGGTTTTCCTGTAAATCGCCCTGCATCAAGTGCTGGGCAATGGCTTGGTTCAGTGCCTTATGGGGGTGATAGGCTGCCTGCTCTACATCGTGCAGGCACTCCTCCATCAATGCCTCCGGAGAAATGCCTTCCCGTTTGCCATAAAGATGGCCGAAGGCATAGCACACGGACTTGAGAAAGTCGAAAATATAGTCGTGATTTCCACGCATACTGGGCAGGTCGTTGAACGAGCCCATACCTCCGTATGCCCGAAGATGGTGGGTAACCTCCCGCCGCTGGTTCCAGTCCTGAATGTCCCGCTCCAACCAGTCGATCCAGTTTTGGAACTCTGGATGGTCTGCCAGAAGGATGGAGCGCAGACAGGTCAGAGCCTCGGTATAAATATCAGACTGTTTCATTGGCCATCGCTCCCCCAAATACCTCCATAGAGCACACCATCTTTTCCAAGGAACAACATCCGGCTGCGAAGCAGGCTGCACTGCTCCACAGCGACCTTGTTTCCGTCACAGGTGGGAATAGCCTCCTGTTTTTCCCAAGGTGATCACCATGAGCGGTAAGGAAGTAGAATTTATCCCGTTGCTGGTATCCGCCTTGAAACAGGAAGGTATTGCCGGACGGGGCAACAGAAAAAGCTCCGCTTCCTTCGATTGGCAGTTCAACTACAAAGTCCTCTTTGAAGTTCGTCCGCACCAGCCGGAATTCATCGTAATAATAAAACCACAGGTCTTCTTCTTCGTCCAGGCTGATGGCGTAGCAGTCATAGATGGAATAGTTCTCATTCTTCCAGAGAGGAGTTCCCTCCGATGTCCATGCAATCAGGCCGCAAGCACCCAGAGGTTCATCCCAACCGTAATTACCAAATACACCTTCGTCAAAGTAGCTGGTAATGATGGTGCCATCTTTTTTTACCACACAGTCTTGAATGCCATCCCCCAGGCAGAAACGGGACAGCACAGCTCCGTCCCGGCTGACGATCCAGGCGTTCTGGTCGGGGCCGTTTTCCCGATAGGCGCATCTTGCCCCCAGCAGGAGGAAGTGGTCACCTGCGGGCCGCAAATAATGGAACTGGAACTTCAAGAGACCAAGAGGAAACAGCGTCGTTTCCAGCACCCGCTGTTCCGCCCAATCCAGCTGGATTTCCACTGCGGTATAGGTGGAAGGAGTGCTGAGCCAGTCCTTACCCTGTGTTTCGGACGGCTGTTCCATGAGAAGATAGACTTTTCCATCCCCTGCCGTGAAAAAGTCTGTCACTTCTGTGCCCTCCAGATGGTTTTCCCGGCGCAGTTGGTTCAGGTCAATGATGGAGAACAACGGCAGATTTTTGGCTTTTATAGGTTTGTTCATAGTGTCTCCTCCTGGCTACTTTAACGCTCCATCATAGGTGTGAGTTTCCCAGATGGCCTCAAATTCCGCTTTCTCTATAACGCAGGCGTGGAATTCCTCGCCCCAGACATGGGCGTTCAGTTCATCTACGGTGGGGATCGGCGTGATCTCGATGGCGCCGTCGTAAAGGTCAGGGATGTTGCGGGTGCGGCCATCCGCAAAGATGTCAATGGAGCGGAGGGCCAACCGCTCATTTTCGGTATCCACTTCATAGAGGATGACCGATGGTTCACCCTCCGGTGCGCCCTCCCAAAAGAGCTTGATGTACTCGATCTTGCCAAGATAAGTCCGCATCGTTTTTTCATCGGCACAGGCCGCCCGGATCATTTTGGCCAGCATCATCAAATCGTCGATGTATTGGGAGTACACGCAGAACACATCTTCGTCGGAGTCGAAGTGAAACAGATCCACGCCGCTGTTGTTTTCCTCGAACTCCTGGATCACGCCCCGGACAAGCCGCTCCCAATCCTCGCTGCTGCCGATCAGTCCCAGCCGTCGGAATTCCTCTGTCCGGAATCCGTCACTGATTTTCAGCAGAAGGGAGATCGCATAGGGGTGGTGGGGAATGAGAAAGAATGGCGCGATCTGCTCCGGCTTCGCCCAAATTTTGAAGGGCGGGCGCGGGTCAGGTATCCAGGGCAAGATTTCCCATTCGTCCTCCGGTCGGTTTCCGTATTGGCAAAGGTCTTTCATAGTGTTCTCCTCATTCGATGTCGCTTAGTTCTTCTTTCACATCCAGTGGAGCGCCGTCCAGAGATGTGATCTGTGCCAGTTCTGTTTCCGTCAGATTTTTCAGGAAAATGCAGTATTCGTCCGGGTGGCCTCCCA
>OODP01000184.1_pt1 | contig 64254 bp, 56 predicted proteins | sample 1671011 | NCBI WGS metagenome assembly OODP01 (sample SAMN06348113, study PRJEB24527) | human gut metagenome | biome: human gut; feature: ankylosing spondylitis patient; material: feces | host: Homo sapiens | place: China | collected 2015-10
GACCGTATTCTGGAAATGTACAATGACCGTTTCAAAGATGCCAGCGACTTTACATTCTATTTCGTTGGAAACATTGACCAGGAAACAGCTAAACCGCTGATTGCAGAATATCTGGGTGCATTGCCTGCCATCAACCGCAAAGAGACTTTCAAGGATACCAAGATGGAGATTCGCAAAGGTACATACAAGAACGAATTTGCCAAAGAGCAACAGACTCCAATGGCAACTATCGTATTCCTGTATACCGGAAAAACTCCTTATACATTGAAGAATGAAATTCTGTTGAGCTATATGACCCAAGTGCTGAACATGGTTTATACTGAAGAAGTACGCGAAAAAGAAGGCGGTACATACGGTGTAAACTGTATGGGTAGCTTACAGAAGTATCCGAAAGAACAATTGCTGATGCAGATTGTCTTCCAGACCGATCCTGAAAAGAAAGATAAGCTGGCCGGTATCGTAGTAGACGAGCTGAAGAAACTGGCAGCAGAAGGACCGTCTGATGTACATTTGCAGAAGGTAAAAGAGTACATGTTGAAAAAGTATGCTGATAACCAAAAGGAAAATGCATACTGGCTGAACAACCTGAACGATTACTTCTACTATAATATGGATATGACGCAAGGATATACAGATATTGTAAACAGTATCACTGCCAAAGATATCCAGAAGTTTGCAGCAGACTTGCTGAAACAAGGTAATGAGATCGAGGTAACGATGACGGTACCTAAAAAGTGATTAAGGAAGTAGTGATTAGTGATAAGTGAAAATACAGTTCTTATCACTAATCACTAACGACTAATCACCAATTAATCACTAACGACTAATCACTAAAAACATGAATCTATTTCTTGAGCTACGTAAACATGGAAAGTTAGCAGAAAAGCGACATCCGATGTACGAGAAGAGCAAGTTCGGAAAGTTTTGGATGTACTTCATGAGTGTGTTCTGGGCAGCTTATCTCATATTCTTCGGAACAACTTTCGCCTTTGCTTTCGACGGTGGAGCCAGAGAAGCCTACCATGTAATGAACAGCGGACTCATATTTGTGCTCGCCCTCGACTTTCTCATGCGCTTACCCTTCCTGAAGACACCTACACAGGAAGTCAAACCCTACTTACTGCTTCCCGTAAAACGGAGTCGTCTGATTGACTTCCTTCTCCTGCGTTCCGGGCTTAACAGCTTCAATCTGCTCTGGCTCTTCTTGTTTGTCCCATTTGCCATCATCACAGTTACTAAGTTTTATGGAGTGGCAGGTGTGTTGACCTATTGTATTGGTATCTGGCTACTCATCGTATTCAACAATTACTGGTATTTATTGTGCCGCACGTTGATGGACGAACGCATCTGGTGGTTCCTCCTACCGGTAGCCATATATGGTGGTATTGCTGCTGCACTTTTCATTCCGGACAACAGCCCGATATTTGCCTTTTCAGTCAATTTGGGTGAAGGATTCATCACCGGAAATATACTGACGTTTATCGGAGTTCTGGTAGCTATTGCCATCATGTGGTTCATCAACAGGAGTATCATGCAAAGATTAGTCTATAACGAACTAAACAAGGTAGAAGATACAACCGTACAGGTAAAGACTGTATCCGAATACAAATTTCTGGATCGTTATGGTGAAATCGGTGAATATATCCGGTTAGAGTTGAAGCTGTTGCTTCGTAATAAAGTCTGCAAAAAATCACTCTATAACATCACTGCTGTAGTATTAGCTTTTAGCCTCATTATCAGTTTTTCTGACCTTTATGAGGGAGGGGCACGCGACTTCTTCGTGCTTTACAACTATATCATCTTCGGTATTCTGTTCCTCTCGCCTCTAATGAGCTACGAGGGCAACTACATTGACGGGCTAATGAGTCGTAAAGAATCCATCTATTCGTTACTACGTGCTAAATATATTTTATATAGCCTGGCTCTGATCATTCCGTTTATACTGATGATCCCCGGTATGGTGACAGGTAGGGTATCTGTCTTGCAATGTATCTCATGGCTTGTATTTGTTCCGGGCTGCGTCTATTTCTGCATGTTCCAACTGGCAGTGTACAATAACAAGACCCTCAATCTGAATGCCAAGATGACCGGTCGTCAAAACGTGGGAACAGGATTACAGAACCTTATTTCAGCTGGTGCATTTGGTGTGCCCCTACTACTGATGTTCGGGTTAAAGGTAACGGTTGGCAAAGAAGCTACACCATGGGTACTTATTGGCATCGGGCTTGTATTTATCCTAACTTCAAGATGGTGGTTAAGGAATGTATACCATCGCTTCATGAAGCGCCGGTATAAGAATATGGAAGGATTTCACGATAGTAGACAAAAATAATTACGAATATGATAGAGATAAACAATCTTCAAAAAAACTTCGGCCAAAAGAAAGCCGTAGATATTGAAAAATATGTCATAGAACAAGGTGACATGCTGGGTTTGGTAGGCAACAACGGAGCCGGTAAAACAACCCTTTTCCGCCTGATGCTGGACTTACTCCAAGCAGATCAAGGCAATGTAACCATTAATGATATTGATGTAGCCAAAAGCGAAGACTGGAAACAATTCACCGGTGCTTTCATCGATGATGGCTTCCTGATCGATTACCTTACTCCCGAAGAGTACTTCTACTTTATCGGTAAGATGTACGATCTGAAAAAAGAAGAAGTAGATGAACGCCTGCTTCCTTTCGAACGATTCATGAATAATGAGGTCATCGGACAAAAGAAGTTCATCCGTAACTTCTCTGCCGGAAACAAGCAGAAAATCGGTATCATATCCGCTATGCTGCATCATCCGCAATTGCTGATCCTGGACGAACCGTTCAACTTCCTTGATCCGAGTTCACAATCCATCATCAAGCACTTGTTGAAGAAGTATAATGAAGATCACCATGCCACGGTTATCATTTCAAGCCACAACCTGAACCATACAGTAGATGTATGCCCTCGCATTGCTTTGCTGGAAAATGGTATCATCATCCGTGACATACAAAATGAACATAATTCAGCAGAGAAAGAACTTGAAGATTACTTCAACATAAGAGTGGAAGAAGAAATTGAGGAAGAACTGGCAGAAACAGTGATTGAAGAAACACCTCTTCAGGAAACAATCATTGAAGAAACTATTGCTGAGGAACCTATTACTGAAGAACTCTCTGCTCAACCGGAAAAGAAAGAAGAACAGGAATGAAAAAATACTTCTTATATATAGTTGCCCTCATCGGATTGACATTCAGTTTAAGCTCATGCCATACATCAGCGCCCCGGCTCAATTACAAGGCACTGGCAAAAGCTTCTGTCCGCATGGGTGTTGATATAAATATGGAAGATAACCACAAGTTGTACATTGCCTCTGCGGAGTGGATGGGTGTCCGCTACCGCACAGGCGGTGACAACAAGCACGGAGTAGATTGTTCCGGACTGGTATCGCAACTCTATAAAGAAGTATATAATATCCGTTTGGCCAGAAGCACCGATGGTCTACTTAAAGAAAGCAACAAAGTCTCCCGCCGCAATTTGCGTGAGGGAGATTTGGTGTTTTTCACCAGCCGTGCATCTAAGAAGAGGGTGGCACACGTGGGTATCTACCTCAAAAATGGGAAGTTTATTCATGCAAGTACCAGCAAAGGAGTTATTGTCAGTAGCCTCAACGAACAATACTATACGCAATACTGGCTTTGCGGTGGCAGAGTAAAATAAGAATCTTTTTTTCTTCCCCTGTGATTTTTCCTTTCCCTCCCCGACTTATAGTTCAAATGAAACTTTAAAAAGGAAAAACGATGAAAAAGATTTTAGGTGTCCTTCTCTTTATCGGCCTTGCGCTGAACGCCAACGCACAATTACTTTGGAAAATCTCCGGTAACGGACAAGAAAAGCCCTCATACATTTTAGGTACCCACCATCTGGCACCTCTCAGTATCAAAGATAGCATTGCCGGATTGCCACAAGCCATAGAAGGCACTACTCAGGTATACGGAGAAGTAGTCATGTCCGATATGATGTCACCCGAGTTCATGCAGGTAATGCAACAAAGCATGATGATGGCAGGCGACACCACTCTCCAGAAACTTTTTACCCCGGAACAATATGAAGTAGTAGGCAAGGTAGTGAAAGAGAACCTGATGGCAGATATAGCCATGTTGGGCAAATTAAAACCCGCTGCCATAACCCAACAACTGACCCTGATATTATGCATGAAGCATCTGGGTGGTTTTAATCCACAGGAGCAATTAGATACTTACTTCCAGCAACAAGCATTGCAAAGCGGTAAAAAAATAGGTGGTTTGGAAACTCCGCAGTCTCAGTTAGATATGCTCTTTAAAAGTCAGACTCTACAGCGTCAGGCAAACTTACTCTATTGCCTCGTAAGTGACATAGATAAAGCTATGGAACAAACTAAACGTCTCAACAACGCATACAAGGCTCAGAACCTGGATGAAATGCTGAAGCTGATAGAAGAACGTGATGGCAGCTCGTGCGATCCGCAACCGGGCGAAATGGAAGCTATGCTGGATAACCGTAACAAAGCGTGGATTGAGAAAATGCCTGCTCTCATGAAGGATGCTCCTACCCTTTTTGTTGTCGGTGCAGGCCACCTGCCGGGAACTAACGGAGTGCTGAATCTGCTGAAACAGCAGGGATATACTGTAGAACCTATGAAATAAAAACTATAAATTCTCTCTTTACTGACATTTTCTGAAAACAAAGAAAATGCAAGATACCGGGTGATTGCAAGTGATTTGTGGTCACCCGCTTTTATAAAAAAGGGTACATCAGGAAATCCCCCCGACATACCCTCTAATCTTAGTATATGTTCATCATCACATATTCATCGTATTGGCTCCTAAAGCTCCCAACACCGCTGATGCTACAGCGATTACAATTTTTAAAATCTTATCCCAAACCGTCTTTTTCATATCAATTACTTTGCATTTCAATAATTCATAGACTGCGCAGCCTTTAATTCTTAATTTCTAATTCTTTAAATTCTAAAGCTTCAGCTTTAGACCCTATCCCAGAGGATCATCTTCAATACCTCCGTCTCCACCTGAACCACCTCCGTTACCATCATCCGGATCTTTACCATCATCGGAAGAAACATCCTTACCCGTCCACTTCTCAAATTCAACACCCTGCCACAAAGCTCGGGTAGTTCCCAGAGCAGCCGGACGTGTATATTCAGGAGTAAACATAAAATGTAATGACGTCACCTGATTCGGACTCACATCCTTCTCTGCATCCACACCCTTTCCGCGTGTCCGTGCAATCACCGTAAATGTTCCCAAACCATCCAGACGAACCGAACGGCTGTTCAATAACTGTAAACGCATCACCGACATCAGGTTTCTGACCACATTATGTACATCACCCGGTGTTGCCGAACACTTTTCAGCCACCATTTCTCCCAACTGCTGCAGATTAACAGCTCTTCCCACTTTCTTCAATGCCAGATGCCACTGCTTAGCACCTTCTTTCGTTTTCAATTGCGATTGTCTCGCATAATACAATAAAGGCATAATCTTTCTCCTTTTGCTTTTAAATTCAACTTCATTTTTATTAGTTTTGTGTTGATCAACAGTGCAAAGGTGAAGATATATTCAAAGATAACCAAAGAAAACAGGTTGGTTCAGACTGTTATTTCAGATTAAATCATAAAGTACTATTAATAAGGTATATAAGAAAGGTACGAAGTACTTACTTATAAAAAGTACCAGACACTTACTCATTTTTTCAAAATCGATTAAGATTTATTTTTGCGGATAGCTACTTTATTCGCAACATGAATAGAATATCAATATAATTGGTACAGCCCTCTTCAGTTCTAAAGCAGAACTAAAGAGGGCTGTACCAATTATATTATAAAAGCGTTATTAATCCATTAGCCAATAATAGCTTCCTTAATCTTCTCAACAATATATTTCACATCATCATCTGTCACATAAGGACCGGCTGGTAGACAGAATCCTATTTTGAATATATCTTCTTCTATCCCATTGGTATAACACGGTGCATCTGCATATACTGGCTGCTTATGCATAGGCTTCCATACAGGACGAGCCTCAATTTTATTATTAAGCATAAATACACGAAGAGCTTCTACATTCTCATTGGGTTGGCAGTCTGTAGTAGCCGAGTTTACAGCTTTAATCACACCTGCAGCACCACCTACGGCAGTCTTAATCACCTCTTGATAAGCGTTCTCTTGACCTACCACTTTAACATCCTCATCAATAGTTGCCGTACAGAGCCAGAAGTTAGAGTCATAACGTTTATCTACAGGTTGTTTATGAATATGAACGCCCTTCACATCTTTCAAAAGTTCCTCATACAGAGACTGAACATGCTTGTGATGATCAATGTGAGCTTGCGCTACTGTCATCTGACCACGTCCGATACCCGCACAAATATTACTCATACGATAGTTATAGCCAATCGCAGTATGCTGATAATAAGGATATGCATCACGCGCCTGCGTAGCATACCACATGATAGTATTCTTATCCTCCTCATTTTGACAGATCAAAGCACCACCACCAGAAGTCGTAATCATCTTGTTACCATTGAAGCTCAAGACACCAAATTTGCCAAAAGTACCCAGAACCTTTCCATCGAACTTTGAGCCAAACCCTTCAGCCGCATCTTCTACTACAGGAATCTCATAACGATTTGAGATTTCCATAATCCTCTCGCAATTGTAAGGCATGCCATATAATGCCACAGGAACAATCGCCTTAGGCTTCTTTCCGGTCTTTACGATACGATCCTTAATAGCCTCTTCCAAAAGGACAGGATCCATATTCCATGTTTCACTTTCCGAACCTACAAAGATAGGCTTTGCACCAAGATAAGTGATAGGATGACTCGATGCACAAAATGTAAAGTTCTGTACTATAACTTCATCGCCGGGGTTAACACCACAAGCAATCAGAGCCAAATGTACTGCAGCAGTACCGGCACTTAGTGCTACCACTTCACCATTCCCCACAAACTGTTTTAAGTCTTCTTCGAAGCCATTTACATTCGGACCAAGTGGAACCACCCAGTTCGTATCGAAGGCTTCTTGTATAAAGCCCGTCTCCTTGCCACTCATATGAGCAAGACAAAGATAAATTCTTTTGTCCATGAAATTATATGATTAAAAGAAAACTATAATAAGTTCTTTATGATTTTACATCTATTCCCTACAGCCAGAACATTGTCTGGAATATCTTTGGTGACGACAGAACCGGCACCGATCACACTCCATTTCCCTACTTTTACACCCGGAATAATGGTAGTACCTGCACCAATCCAACTACCCTCCCCTATCTGTACATTGCCACAAAGGGTACAATGAGGAGAGATATGTACATAATCCTCAATTATGCACTCATGATCCACAGAAGCACCAGTATTGATAATACAATGCCTGCCGATGCAGACACCGGATTGTATGATGGCTCCCTGCATCACGACCGTACCTTCTTTTATTGCAGCTTCTTCCGATATAATGGCTGAAGGATGAAAAGCATTGCCAAAGTTAACATGCAGACTTTCAGCTATCTTCCTGCGAATACCATTATTACCAATACTGATTATCAACGGTCCGCGGACTTCCGACGAACGTAAAACGGGATAATTAAGAAGACTATGAACCGCTTCATTATCATCAAACAATGCTTCAAGTTTTTCATTATTCGCACGTAATATATCAATGATCACTTTCGCATGACCACTGGCACCATATAAATACATTAGCTAATATTTCAATTGTTTCCGGTAAAAGGCTCCATAGTGACCGAAGTATCAGAACTGATTCCTTCACGTACAAAAACCTTCTTTATTGTAAGAAATATAATTTTCAAGTCCAGTAAGAAAGAACAATGATCCACGTACCACACATCCAGTTCAAATTTCTTTGCCCAGGAAATGGCATTACGTCCATTCACCTGCGCCCAACCTGTAATGCCTGGCCGGACTTCATGACGACGGGCCTGTTCTTTGGAATAAAGAGGAAGATATTGGGGAAGTAAAGGACGGGGACCTATCAAAGCCATATCGCCTTTCAATACATTAATCAATTGTGGCAATTCATCAATGGAAGTGGAACGAATGAATTTTCCTATTTTTGTCAAACGTTTCTCATCCGGTAATAAGTTACCATCTTCATCACATTCATCAGTCATCGTTTTGAATTTGATGACTTTGAAAATCTTACCATACTGGCCCGGACGCTCCTGAGTAAAAAAGACACCAGCACCTCTATTGGCAAAATACAACCAAACAATCATAACAACCAATAATATCAGTAAAATACTCAACACAACAAATGCTACGCAGAAATCTACCACGCGTTTAAAAAGAACGTACATATATAGTTAACAAATTATTTTATTTTCATATAAGTTAAAGCACTTTACTACAGCACAACCCATCAGCACAAAATTTTAAGATAGAGAAAAAGGTAGTTTACCCAACCCATCGTTTACTTAAATTTCTATATCATCTAACACTTTATCAAAACAAACAAAAAAAGTTCGTGTAATAACTTTATCTTTTCCTGCCACCCATATGCAATGCCAACAGTTTTTATGTTTTTTACTTTACGAAACCTTTTACTCAGCTAGTATCAAAATCATTTGGATTAATATAAACACACGCAACAACTACAATATATTGTGTTCTTTCACTAACATTTTAAAAACTTCTCTACATTCGCCACACTATAATCAGAAATTGCTTTTAAAGCATTTCTTTTATATTCAATCAATTGTTCAGGATTGTTCTTCATATACAGTACAAACTCAGCAATCTCGTCTATATTGTCAGGATTGAATATTCTTCCCATATCATATTTCACTAACATTCTGCCAAGCTCACAATCTCCACTACCAAGGACCAATAGCGCAGCACCAACTTGCATCAAATTGAAAGTCTTACTCGGTACACTAAGATTCGAAGCCGTCACATCAAGCGTTATCACTCCTAGGTCTGCTGAACTCAGTGAATGTGAAAGAATTCCTGTTGGTTGATAAGGCAATAACCTTACATTTTCCACTCCACTCTCTTTGATCTTCAGCTCAATCAGTTTCTTCTTTCCACCTTCGCCAATCAGAATAAAAACTATATCATTATATTCTTTCAATCTCTCTGCCACATCTACTAATATTTCCATGCGATGAGTGTTTCCCATATTTCCCGAATAGAGAACAACGAACTTTCCTTTAAGTTTTTGTTTCTTGACAAATTGATTCTCAGTCTTTTCAACTCTCTGAATATTAGTTCTATCGGGCCAACAATTCACAACTTTAATTTTTTCCTTCTCCATATATTGAGACAGGCAATCCGCCATTCCTATGCCAATAGTGTAAACATGCTGCGCCCTATTATATATCCGTTTGTTAGCTTTTCTCCATAATCGGGTCATACAACTACTTTCCGAAAGGATATGACCACTAATTAATACCTCTGGATAGATATCGTAAACCAAATGCGAAATTATCTTGTTTGGTAATATCAAAGCTAACAGATTTGCAAATGGGGGATTACTCACAATCAGCAATTCAGCCTTGCGATATTTAGTTATCACCTTCCACCAAATTTGCAATGTACCAATTGTCCACGTCCACAGCCGTTTTAGCGTTGAAGACTTATCGTAGACAATTATACGTTCTTGCTTAACCATACTATCAATAGTTGTAGTTTCATCTACTTTATCAGAGCAAATCAACACAACATCATCTCTCTTAACCATAGCATTAACCACATCCGCAAAAAGATATCCCGTAGTTTGATTTATCAGCACTTTCATTCCAAATTACAACCCCTCCGCGATTTCAACTAAACGTTTAGAATACAACTTTGAATCATATCGTTTTAATGCATATTCTCGACAACGATTAATCGTTGTTTCGTTTTTCTTTGTAACCGTAGATACAACTTTTGTCAATGCATTAACATCCCTAGGTTCCACAAGAGTCAAAACTGTATTATCTCCAATATATGGCATTCCTGAAATATTGAAGCATAATAATGGCGTCCCACACCCAAGAGCATCCAAACAAGCATTAGGCATTGTATCATCTGTACTTGGGAAGACAAACAAATCGCCCAATGAAAAATATTCTGCCAATCTATTCTCATCATGGATATAGCCTTCAGTTATATAGTTTGACGATTTAGACTCATTTTTGGCACAATATCCAACATGAACGAAAACATATTTGTCATCAGATTCAAATTTTTCCGCAAGTTGTTTAAAGTATATACCACCTTTGCGTTCGTAAGCTCCATTCACGCCAAAATAAGGGGTTACGCATACTATTACGATTTTGTTTTCTCCAATTTTTAGCTCCTTTTTTAGCTTGTCACAGTTACGTGGATAGAACACTTCAAGATTAACAGCCTCGTCTAATATCTGAAGGTTCTTATCCCTTAAGATTGGAGAATTTTTCGCATGATTAATAACAAACTCAGGACCAACATATACCGCTCGTTTCAACTTTGCATAATTTTTGCCTTTCCATTGATACAATTCACGACTACGGTCAAAGAACAATGTTTTCGGATACTGTTTTACTTGTACGCATTGCCCACAGCCTATTTCATATCTCTTACAACCATTAAGACAACCACATTTACCAGCTAACGGATATTCATCAACCATTATATAGATGAAACGAATATCATGCTTAGCCATATAATCAAAAATAATTGTTTGATTTAAATAATACCCATGTAGTAAAAGAGCAAAAACTGTATCTATGTTTTTCTCTTTTAAGAATAAAACCAGTTTTTTTGTTGCCCACCAAGAATACTTACCTTCTCCACCTAATATCAAAGACATTAAGTAATGAAAAAAGACATTAAATGAAGAACCTATTTTATAACAATTCACATTGTCTATACCTTTACCACGAGCATAACATACATAGGAATCAATTCCTTCTTCTTTGAGATAGTTATACAAACACAATGAAATTTTACCAGTACTTCCAGTACACACTGAATTTATGATAGCTACTCGTTTCACTTTATTTTGCACCCTATACGTTTTTGCTTATAAATTTAATTATGCACCTTACAATCTTCTTCACTGCATAATCGTTTAGTTCATAGAATAGAGGAAGCCGGACAAGACACTCTCCATACATATCACAGTTTAATAATTCTCTATCACCATGCTTATCCCTGTAATAAACACTACTATGTAAAGGCAAATAATGGAAAGTTGTCTGAATTTCATGTTCTTTCAAATATTTCATTAAAGTTGTTCGATATTCCAGCGACTTGCATACAAGATAGAACATGTGGGCATTATTAGTTGCATACTCCGGCAAATAAGGCATTCTTATTTTTCCATCCAGTTTACCATTCAGCCCTTCGTAGTACATCTCCCAAATATGCTTTCTTCTTCCTTGGATATCATCAATCTGCTCTAATTGTGCCCAAAGATAAGCTGCGTTGAATTCTGACGGCAGAAAAGAACTACCCATATCTACCCACCCATACTTATTCACCATCCCACGGAAAAATTCAGCACGATTTGTTCCTTTTTCCCAAATGATTTCTGCACGACGAATGAAGCGCTCATCATTCACAACAAGCAAACCACCTTCACCACTGCTGATGTTCTTTGTCTCGTGAAACGAAAAAGCCGCCAAGTGACCTATACTGCCAAGTGGACAACCTTTATAATAAGAATCAATCGAGTGAGCTGCATCTTCTACCACAAGCAAATTGTATGTCTTTGCTAAAGCCATGATTGCATCCATTTCAACAGCAACTCCTGCATAATGGACCACTACAATCACCTTTGTCCTATTAGTAATCAACTTCTCAACCTGCGCAACTTCCATGTTCGGCGATTCTGCACTGCTGTCTGCAAACACAACCTTTGCACCTTCACGGAGGAAAGCCAGAGCTGTCGACACGAAAGTATATGAAGGTATGATAACTTCATCCCTTGGCTCCAAATTACAAAGCATTGCACACATTTCTAGAGCATCTGTACCAGAAGTTGTAAGCAAGCACTTTTTGAAACCATATCTGTCCTCAAGGAAAGTCTGGCACTTTTGTGTAAATCGGCCATTACCCGACATTATCATCGAATGGCACACTTCTTCCATATACTTCAACTCACGACCCGAAAAGTACGCTTTATTGAAAGGAATCATTTCATTTTGTGTAAACATATCATTATATTTTTTTTTAAATTTTCAGACAAATATCCGTAACATTTTTCATGCTCACTACTTGTATGGCGATCCATTTATTTTCAAAGATAAACTTCAGGAACAAAGCGTATTGAGTAGAAACGACATTACCATACTCATCTACTAGCATACACATTCTTATAAATTTTTTAGTTATCTTCGCTGGGCATATTATCTAACTACATCTTGATTGTCAAAATACCACTTCATACCTTCTATATGCCTTACCTTTCTCAAACTTGAGCATTGCTGTTGTAGTTGAGTGTGATGATAGTTATCAACAACATATAGGCAATTACATACATTCTCACCTTGATACAAATAGACAACAGTTTGCAGTAACAGGACATTGTTACGAACAATGATATGAGCATTTTTAGAAATTAACAAAGACTGTAGTTATTCGAGCCGTTAGTAATAATCAAATAAGTGTGGATAAGGTTTTAAACTGAATATAACAAGTAAGGAGCATATCCCCAAAGAAGGTATTTCCGTAAGCCCTACGTTAGTTGTTCAATAGGAATTTGTAGTAAGAGAAAGTTCAATATCCTTTAAATAAATCATTTCAAGTATTCCTTGTACTTCATAGACAAATGCTTATCCTCGTATTTTTCTAACAAAACCTCCCAATAAATCCAGAATCTAAAATAATAAGCCCTCACCACACATACAAAAAAATACTAACATGCTGTTTTAAACAAATAATTTGATACATAACACTTATCTATACTCGTATCTAAATTTGTTCTCTTACATTCACCATCATAAGATATTGCATCGAAATGCGAAACTTTACAAGCCTTAAATTTAACCATGCAACTTTACAAAATATAATTAACATAGCAGTATACAGATATAATCTCTATCCTTTTCTCAAAGCTTTTATTAGTAGACATTGGTAGATTTTACCATCTCATCAATGTTAATATCTACAATGGAATAACCACATAGTAACTGTGTTCTTCGGATTAAATTAATACGACCAGTAAACATGTGAGATACAATTACTGTATATTCTATTTACTACGCCAACTATACTTCAAAATTATACTATTTTATTACGTAATATACTCGATGAAATGCCATCAGTATGAGATAGATAAATTATTTCAACACCTATAGGTGCGAATTGTTCCTCAAATTTCTGCCATACAGGTGTTCCTTGCCAGTCAGAACCTACAAACATTTTGTTGAAGTGATATTTCTCCCACGCACTGAACTTGTCTTTGTTCGTTTGAGGTACAACTTGGTCAACATATTTGATTGATTCAACAATAGCACAACGCTCTACAAACGGTATGATAGGAATTTTATTCTTATCATGTTGCACCAACTCATCAGTACTTACACCAACGATGAGAAAATCACATTGTTCTTTTGCTCTGCGAAGGATATTTAGATGTCCGATATGAAACATATCATAGACACCGGTGGTATACCCTATTACCATATTTATTTTGTATTATTGATTATTCACTATTTTCCTATAAAAATCAAGTGTTTTTTGTAATTTATAACTTCCACATAGTTTACCAATAATTCTATAAATAGTATGCTTCATTGAATTGTTATAAATTGAAGATATATCATAATAATCACATTGCTTTTCACTGGAATAGACGTTACTTAACTGAATTGTAAAATCTTTCTTCATTATCCGTTCTATCTCCTCTGTATTATAATCAACATCGTAGTTGATATTCGTTTTCCCAGCACGGAAATCATCTAAAAAGTCAATTATGTTTTTGCTCTTTATAGGATTGAACATAGAATCTCTATTTAAGATGAAACTATCACCAATAATGCCAGCTGGCTCACATGTATTAGGATGAACTGTTAAAGTCGGTCGTTTTTCATAAAAAGAAACGACTGATGATCCTGCTGAAGATATAAAGAAATCTATTGATAGCAAGAGACTTCTTGAAATAGGATACAACAATCCTGTTAAAATAACATTTACATTATCTAACACACCTATATGTTTTTTGATTTGTTTTAACACTCCTTTTTGCTTTTCACCTCCTACAAAAATCAAATTAAACTTTTCATTTTCATGTTTCTTAAAATAAATAGCTAAGAGTTCTATCATTCTTGCAACGAAAGGTTTCTCAATACGTCCTATACTTCCAATTGTAAAAGCATTATCCCAAAACATAGATGAATATTCATCAGGCACATCTGCAACTACATTATTACAATGAGCGCTAAAAACACACCAAGGATAGACTGTTACAGATTCATCATTTAGCATCATCTTTATTGAACTCTTTGCTATACCAGAGACTTCACGCCTACTATATTTAAAACGTATAAATTCTCTTTCTGATTGACTATAATTATGGTTTTCCTGTACATTCAACAAAACATGTTTCTTTTTAAAGCGCTCTGCTAAAATTTCTCCCCATTGCGCTTCAGCAATGCCATCACTTTCAATGATGCATTCATCATAATTTATTATATGTGTTTTTTCTGCAATCTTATCTATAATTAAAGAAACCTCCCTATTTTTAAACAAAGAAGGAGAATACATAACAGCAGGAATGATACACTCCTTGAATCGATTAAAAGCTGAAATCCGTATTTCCCCCCACATTCCAGAGAATATGAAGACATCAAAACCGTTTTGCTCCAAATAGCACAATTTATTGAACATATATTGTTCAGAGCCACCTATTTTGCAAATATTCATTGAAATAAATATATACAATTTATTTGCCATGACAAAGTAAATTTACACGTTTATATATATATTTAAAGTTATCAGTTCTATAGTAGATCATAATCCATATAAAATTGAATACGACTATGTATAAAATGGTATAAAGAATTAAACGACCCCAATCATATATATCAATATGTGACAATAAATATTTTGACACAATTAATATTCCACTTAATATTAAGAAATACTTAGTCATTTCAAGAAAATACCACAAAACGCCATTTCTACTACCACTAATTAAATAAGAGTCAACAATCCCCAAGGTCAAGATTCTCGATATTATCGGTGCTATATATAGGCCTTTTACACCTAAAAAATAGTAACCAACAAACGAAAATACAATATTTATACAAGACGCAAATAAAGGGGCATATCGACCTTCCCTAAAAACTCCTAATGCATATCTGTATGATGTAGAAATTGAATGTACATCCTGTACCCAATACAATGTTGCACACCAATATAAAACCGCAAATTCTATTTGACTATCTACACCAAACAAAAGTGTTACCACACTATCAGAGAAAAGAATAAAACCTGTCCAGCTTAATCCAGCAGCCCAAACAGACAAAAACAAAGCTTTTGAAAATGTTTCCCTACAGGCATCTTTAGATTCACTTGCTGTTTTATTTCCTATACTTGCAGAAAAAGAAGATGTTATTTGTGTAATCAACCCCGAAAGAACACCCAAAATTAACATGTAATTTGAAATTTTTCCCAATATAATCAAGCCACAAAAATAACTAATGAAAATATTACTAGCATAATTGAGGAACGAACTGCCAACTTTATAAAGAAACATCGCTCTAACGTCCTTGAACAACGATTGTTTATCATCCGAACTAATCTGCGAAGAAAGTTGAGTTATATACGGATATTTTTTATGTACGTAAATATGAGACAGGATATTGTTGAAAAGGGCACATATCACTTGAATTATAAGAAATGCATAATAATCTTTCAACACGAATAAAACAATAATCTGTATTACAACTTGTACTATATGCGAAAATTGATAAATAAGTTTTTCAATATACTGCTTTTGATCTGCTATTAATAATGTTTTTGGAGCAGCATAGAAATATGTACATCCAGTTGCAAGCAAAGAGAGCAAATACATCAGGGTGACATCTTCTCTTATACCGTCCTCCACATGAACAAGATATGGTAAAAATGGTATAGCCATTGTTCCTATTGTTAATACACTTAACCCAATAGCTATATATATCCGTTTATAGTATGCAACTAAACTAGATATTTTATTTATATCGTTATCAGCTAACGGTTTATAAAGGCTATAGACAATCGCATTTCCTATACCAAGTTCTACAAATGACAAAAGACTGATTATACTAGTGAACAACGTATTGACACCTACATAAGCCAACCCCATAGAATCTATCAAGACTTTCCTACACGCAAAACCAAGAATAATCGTTATGATTTGGCATAGAATTGCAACGCCTGCATTACGAACAATATTAAAGGATCGGCTTCTATCTGATAGCATTATATCTTATGATTCAATGATTTACCAAAAAACATTTGGCCACTGTTATCTATATTCTTAAACTCATGAAACGGATAAAGATACTCAGATAAAGATGCCTCAATTTTTTTTACGTCTTTTTTATATTGAGGAAATTTACGAATCAAGTTTGTATTTGCAATTGACATTGCAGGATCAAATATAGATTTACGACGAATATTTTTCAGATTCAAAAACATATCAATCTTTGAACTTGTAGATTCGTATCTATAAACCATATCCTCAAAATTGATAGTCATAATCCTATCATTTTTTTCTTTGTAAGGTTGATTGTCTCGCATCATTCTATAATAGGTAATAAATTTATCTACATTGTCCACAGGCATAAATCTGCCCCTTGATAAAAGTTTAACATGAGCAAAAATCCATAAATCACGAGGATCTCTATCAACAACTATCGCATATGGGTTATCAAAAAAAGGAAAACTTTTTGCTGGATCATTACCTACAAATCCTTGATCAAGCACAATATTTTTTGAAAAATCACAGCCCATTGCCGTAAGTAAATCTCTAACATAAATTCTTGTGGCATCGTAGAAATTAGCAGGTTTATTTGAAGCTTTCACCTCTCCCAAGGGATAAAAATCAATATTCTTTTTTAAATAACCGTGCTTTTCTAAATAAGGAATAAACCTGTTCAGAAATATAGATTCTCCCCAATAATGCTCAAAAAAAGCTTTAATCGAGTTTTTACTACGTGGTTGATAACCTACGAAAGAAACTTGAGTAATAGAGTTAATATAATTATGAGTCAACTCATCAATTTGAGCTTTTGTTATTTTGGTATTAACAATCCATTCTCTGGAACTACTGCTAATTAATGATTCAAAGCGCCTTATTGCCTGAATTCCTTTAGCAAGTCTAGAATTACGTATCATCAGATGATACTCCAAATCTTCAAGACCATCAACACGAGATGCGAGATTAAATTCAACATCATCAAAGACACAGAAATTCTCACATTCTAAAAGATAATCGCTTACTGCACTTGATCCTGTTGAACCAAATCCACATGTAGATACTATCATATTGTTTTAATAGAAGTATTATATGAAATAACCAAAGTCGTCAGTAAAAATGTTGAAACAGCATTCTCTGGATTAAATGAATTGGTCATTATCATGATTATAACTGCAAAAGATAATACTATTTGAATTAAAGTTGTAGTTTTAATATCACAATTAAATTTCAAATATAATGAATATATATTTTTTATATACAAGCAAATAAATGTCAAGCCTATTATTCCATATTTTGCTATATAATCTGTGAATACAGAATGATTTCCCAATAATAGTGATTTTTGACCTTCTATATGATTACCGACTCCAAAAATAAATGAATCAATAGAAGAGAACCAAGTTGTAACGTTTCTAAAAATCAAATCAAACCTTGAAGTATATCCCTCTCCTGTATCACCCTCCTTTATAGCACGCAATCGTAATGCAACACGTTCAGGAAGACTCTCTATCAAAAAAACATATGAGACTTTATAAATTAAATAGAAAACTAACATAACTAACAAAGCTTTCGTCAAATTGAATGTTCCATTGACTTTTTGATTCAAAAGCACAAATATCAATAGAGATGATGTCATTATTAATGAAGTAGCCCTAGTTTCAAAACTCAGCATAAAATAATAAGTAAGAACAATACAAATTATATCAAATACTTTCCAGAAATTTTTTTTTTCTTTAAAAAACAAAAATGCACAATTGGGAACAAAGAAGATCATCACATTATAAAACTCAGTTGCACCTGCATTGGTTATTCCATAAATTTCAGGTTGTATAGTTATATAATAATGAATACCTTCTATTTGATCTTCTAAATGTATATTGTGTAATAAATTAGCAATTATCACAAGTTGAATACAACGTAACAATAATGATTTAAAAACATTATCACTGCATTTAAGAAGATATATCGCCTTGCAAACAATATCAAAATAACATAAAAGAATAAAGTAATTACCTATCGACGCTGTAGAAAAACCAAATTCTTTTAATAAAAGCTCATATCCCCACCAAAGAATAAGTCCCAAAATAAACATCATTACAGAGCGTGAAGGCCTCTGTTGAATGAAAGCAAATACATACCATAATATATTTATCACCACCCAAATTAGCTTAGGAAAGTTTCTGTTTAACATAGGTGTTAAAGCAATAACACAACTAAGTAAAATTAATAACAAGCTAATATATGAGAATATGGACTTCATTAAAAAAGGTTACTCTTTAGACACCGTCTTATATATCTGAAAGGATTATATAAACTATCACCTAAAAGATAGAAATTAAAAACAACATTTTACATTGAATGTAAAAACTTTTAGATAATTTTTCTACAATCGTCTTCATCACATTCTTCTTTATAAATTTTAGCATATTCATTTTTTGTGATGGTTCCTGATTTATTATAGTCAACTTTACCTATTGCGAATTTGATTGAATAGATGATTGCCTTTACAAGATAAGGAATGAAAATAAGACAAAAAATTATTGTAAATAACTTAGAAGATCCTGTATAAAGGATAATTATATTAATCAAACCTATAGTCCCCATTATGACAATCAAGAAAAGATTAGGCTTAAGATTAAATTTCCGATTTGCAAATATACGAATCAAGTCATTAAGCAATGTCTTTGAGGCAGAATCCAGTGACGTTACAGCAAATCCCAGCATGGTAAAAGCTGTTAGGGTATATATCATCCAACCGCGTGAGAATGACAAGGTATATCCTGTTGCGGCACTCACTAAATGCCACATAGACGTAAGGATAATCAATGATATCGTACCATATTTGATAATATTTTTCACACTATATCCATTGCTACAATATGCGACAAATCGACCGCAGAATATGGACCACGACACAACAGTAGCCTCAAAATACCACCAATATGGATTACTCAAGAGTTCTTTCCAAGGTTCATTATTTATCATCCCTTGGAAAGGCAGTATTTTGCTAGTATCTATACTTTCATTGCCCAAAGTACTAATCGTTGTGAACAGGCTTATAGTTGTAATCAAAAACATGTAAATATTAATACGTGAGTACTTTACCAATAAATTAAATTTTACCGATAGGGTAGCAAGAATTATGAATGTAATTATAATAGCTAAAATAGAAAATATACGGATTAATTCACTGTTAATGTTTAATGGTAGAAGAATAGTGGTTGCAGCCATAGGTATTGAAGTAGAAAGCCCCACAACTATTGAAAGGGAATTTAATATCACACTTGATCTTTTTTTGTAAGTTGCCAAGCTGTATATGCCTGCTGTTATCATAATAGTTGTTTGCCCAAGCGTGTAAAACAAGTCAGCATTCCAAGTACCAAAAGTATTTTGAAGCTCAGTAGGGAAACTACCTACAAGATAAACACCCGTGAAAGTACATGCCAGCATAGCCATGTAACTAAACTTACTTTTGATAACTTTATGTTGATCTACCAGCCAAACCACTCTATTTCCGTGGTCAGACATATATAAGCACACGTTAGCGATAAAACTTAGAAGAAAAACACCCAAATAAATGGTAAGCATGACCGGATAATCCATTCCTGCGCCCTCAAGCCCATTCATCCTTTGAAAATGGGTGATAATTGATTCAATATTCATAAAGTCTATGTCTTAGAAATAATAACCAACGTTCAAATTCAACCTTGTATGCCACTTATTATCCGCTCCAGTTGCAAAAGAGTTTTCCCAATCCGGGCTAATCCATGGTTGATTCTTTGCAGCTACAACATCTGCATAAATATAAACCGGGCCGATTGACACACTCCCCCCCACTACATTCATATAAGAATCATTGAATCCTTTTCTTGCCTTGTGCATATAGCTGTAGTCATTATAAAACTTTATGTGGTCAACCAGTTTATTTACAAAAGGAATAGTATATGACAGGCAAGCACTATAAGTTTGACCTTTGTCCACAACCTGATAGGGAGCATCAAATGCTACCATTGAAACATAGCCATCTTCTTTAGACTCCTCACAACCATAATCAAAATACGTTACCTGAGTTTTGAGATTCCAATTCTTCCAATCCAAAACAAGATGCATAGCATATGCAAAACGTTTATCATTATTCCTTGAATCAATATTGTAAGCATTTCCAATAAATCCTGAAATACCCGCTTCATACTTAACATCTGACTCTCCCTTATAAGCCACTCTACCACATATCGTATTAGTTTCTTTGCTACGACCAGCCAGGTCGTAAGAATAACGGCGACCGGAAACGACAGAACCTTCCCCATTCAACAAGTCTGAATTTTTAAAGAAAGCTGCATTGAACTGCCAATGCTCGGTAACATACTGATAACTAATACCAAAATCATCGTCATCCTCCAAACCTATGTAATAATTTATATTAAAAAAATAACTATTTGACTGGTAAGGCTGAATTCCAAAGGGCACTATAGTCTGACCAAATCGCAATTGATTCTTATCATTGAATTTATATCCTATCCAGCCACTCTTAAGCATACCTCCACCGTTTGATTCAGAGTAGAAACGATACTCAGCATGGAACAGTAATTTCCTATATGCTCCATCAGCATTCAAACGCAACACATCGTATAGAATGGATCCACCTTGATTACGACTATCTGGATTCCAATCGTTATAACGATAATTAAAACGAAGACATCCCCCTAATTTCAGTGTAGGTTTTTCCTTTTCCTGAGCATAAACGCTATTTACCAACAATCCACCCAATAATATAATTATAAACCTTTTAATATTATATTTCATTATCTTCCTTCTAATCCTTCCTTGTAAACTTTACGAAGAAAATCGAAATCAGTATACTTGATCACCATATCCTCACCATCATCATTTATAACTTGAACATTCTTGTTGATTGCATCAACAGTTGATATCATATCCTCAATATTTTCACTGACAAAAGAGAAATTACCCACCCCCCTGTAAGGAACAACATCATCACCTACCTGTTTTAAAATATCTATTTTCAAGTTTGGTATTTCTTTTAATTTTTCAAGGCCTCTATATTCAACTATTTTCCCGCCCTTATTTGTCCAAAGAATCATTCCTGTTCCACATTTCACAAAAGCACGTTTTTGAGATTCTGGCAATAGATGCTTAGTTACCAGACCGCGAGCATAGTCAACAATAATTTTCACAACATCACAGTTACACAAAGAATTATAAGTCTCATAAATTTGTTCACCAGAGAGACGATAGCCCATCTCAATTATATAAAAATGGCCATCTTCATCCAACATAACTTGTACCCATGCGTAGCCCTCCCTACAGCCAACAGCCTTTAAGACCTCCTCTATTTTAGGATTAATTTCCGAAATGAATTTTTCAACATGGTTGGTTGCCGTAGAAGTAATTGTGTAACAGTTCTTCGGCTCTCCCGGCTGTGAATACATTCCATTAAGCGCAATAAGTCTGATATCACCATTCGCTATTGCATAACCACTCCACCATTCTTCGCCATGTAACATACGTTCAACAATAATCTTATTGTTCTTTGACAATGAGCGAGCGTACCTATATGCTTTGATCAGTTCTTCTTTATTATAACAATAGCTAATACCACGGTTTCCGCTCATGTCAACAGGTTTACACATTACTGGAAATTGTACTTTATCAAGTTCCTCGTCTGTTAAAGCATCCGAAACGTCGTAATCTGTAGGTATCGGTGCACCAAGTTTCTTGCAAAGAGCTTTGAAATCAGCTTTGTCACGGGAATAATGCCATGCTTCAGGCGTGCAATAACATGGAAAGCCAAGTCGCCTGCACAATTCCATTGTCATTTCCAAATTGAACTCACTTATTCCACAGACAACAGCCGTAACATTCTCCTCTCTGCATTTCAGCTCAAGTGCATCAAGGTCTCCCGTATTTATCATCCAATATTCATCGGCATCTTTTTTAGCTAAAGAATGGTTTGGATCTAAATAATCTGTTACAATCGTATGCATCCCCTGAGATTTTGCATACCTTAGTATTTCTCGGCTTCCTTGACCAGTACCGAGCATTAATAATTTCTCTTTCATATTTAATCATTTTTATCACATTCTATATTATTGGCTAGTCACATGAAAGACACATAACACACCTTCTCTTGCCCGATTGAAGTACAGGTATCTCATCGATAAAATTAACAGTTACTAATGCATCGTTACCAAGTAAAGACTTGAACTCATCAATAAAATGTTGCCTCTGTGATTTCAAAGATTCATCTCTAACACAGAGATTAACTTCATATAAATATTTGCCCATTTGTATAAATTGCCACTGATTAACATCAGGATTATTATAAATATCGTATGGGCAACTATTGAACATATCTATTTGCCTTCCATTAGTACAATAAATCAAATCTGTTTTACGACCAATAAGATTAGAAAGCCCCATCAAAATACCATCTTTCACTTCTCCAAGCATTGCAGCATCTCCAATATCATATCGTATCATTGGCATTGCATAATTAGTAAAATCCGTAACAACGATGCGACCAAGTTCTCCAGGCATAACAGGCTCTGAACTATTGAACTTCAGGATTTCAATGATACAGTTAGATCTATTAAGAGTAATCTCCGTTCCTGACTGATTAATTTCAGATTGCCCCAATACTCCATTTTCTTCATTTGCATATTGTGAGACAACATTACAATACATTTTTTCATGTAGTTTTCTTAAAGTACTATCCAACATCACCTCTCCCCCCAGTATAAAAGTTGGATGGTTAATGTATTCCAAACCGTTTTCTATAGCATAAGTTGTAATTGTATCTATTGGCGTACAATAACCACGTATAATTTTTGCACCACTATCATTGAAAGCCGCAATTATTCTATTGATTTTGTCTTCGTTAAGATTTGTATTGTCAATATAAGTAATATTTAAGTCTTTCCTATAAAAAATTTCTTTATCACCACCATAATAATGAGCAAGAGCTCTCATATGACACATAGGTTCAAAAGAATGGAATCCAACTAATTCATTTCCAAACTTGATTGTAGCAATACGTCGTGTACGACATCTTGTATCCTGCGGTAATGAAAATGGAGTCCCTGTTGAACCACTTGTTGATTGAATGTGAAACTTTCCGTGTTGACCAGGAATTGATTCTTTAGAAGCAAGAAAATCTGTTGGATTTGCTTTAATCAATTGCTTGTCTATGATAGGAAAATCTTGCAGATTAATTGAACCAACCCTTTTATAGAAAGGAACATTACGAATGGCGAAATCAATGAAACAAGAAAGACGTTGTTGACGAATTTTTTCACCTCCAACAGGATTATTATAGATATACTCAATTTCCTTGAAATCATTCCACATATGTGAGCCCTGAACAAATTCTTTTATCCAAAACTTTTTACGCATATACTGTTCTTTTATGCTCATAGTCAACAACTATTTATTGTTCGTATTATATAATTCATATCTTTCTCACAATAGCGTTGGTCTATTGGTAAAGGAATGATTTCATCTACTATTTGATAATCTAAATCATTAGGTGAACACCACTTTTTCACATTATTCCAATAAGAAGCAACAAAAATGCCATTCAGAATGAGATGTTTTCTCAAATTTGTATTTTTAGTCCAATATGGATAAACCATCAACGGTAGGTTCTTCATCGGAAGTTTTAGCATATTTAATCCTCCCAAGCTTTCATCCAGTATGTTTACATTATTAATACGCGCTTGACGGATAATATCAAAGTCAAGATTACGCAGAAGACGTTTAGTCAAGTCAGACATTACTTTAATCGGTTGATTTCTACTCATTCTTGCTATAACCCTTGCCTCTTCCAAAGCAGTATTTGCATTTTTTTCATATCTGACAAAAGCGTGTGGTAACCGATCATAAGTTTCATCTTTCTCCTTTATCAATAAACGTTCCTCTTTATGAGTATAAGTAATAGAACCAGAAGTAACGCCAACAAACTTATGAGGTGTGAAAAAAATATTCATCCCTTTCTGAGGCTCATAGAAAAAAGCTTGTGCGCTATCAATTATAAGTCGATGCCCATACTTTGAATATAAATAATCTGTATACTTGCCTTTTAGACCATAGTAATTCGTATATATTAAGTACTCGTTCTCTTGAAGTTCAATATCTTCGGCTATTTCCAAATTAGAGTTGACATGATAATACTGATACATTAGCCCTAACACGTTGATAGGTTGCATAACAGTATGACAAGTATAATATGGAATGTAAATCTTTGATATATTCCCTATTATCCTAAAAATATACTCTAAAGCATTACGTCCTGTGTTTAAAAGAACCCCATCACAATGGGGAAAATCCCTATCATATTGTAACTCAAATTCAAAATAGCCGCCTATTTCTTTCATTGTAACTTAACTTTAATAAATTCATCTTTACGGTCACAAAATTCGTTCATTTGCTCTATGGTATCAAAATGGAAAAAGACTATACCAAGAGCTTTACCTGCCCCATCAAAAGAATTCACTTCATCACCATTTTTCTTATAGATACACTTTCGATAGATAAACGGTTCGAGTTCTGGAGAAAATTCTATTCCGGCAAATTTTCCATCTTTGTAGCAATGAAGCACATAATGCATGAAGCAGCCTGGCTTCTCCTTAAAATTCAATTCAGGAACTTCCCCCATTGCTACAGCAATGTTTGCCTTCACAAGGTCAACACCATAAACATCACTAAGCTGAATAGGAATCATGTTTCCACCAGCCCGTGGACCAAGTTCAAGAAAATGGGGCTGATTTCCTTTATCAAGAATCAGTTCTATGTTCATCTCACCGAATTGAATATTAAGAAGCCCAATAAGTCTCTGTAACTCTTTGTGTAAAACATTGTGCTGATATTCAGTCAATGCACATGGTTTCCTCTTCCCAATAGGAATAAGTCCACAACCATCGTAATCACGAAAACAATCCATTTCTCCATAGAGTACAATCTTCCCACCAACTACAAAAATGTCACCACCGATCACGAATGGATAGCCACGCTCAATAAACTCTTCAACAATAAGAATTTTATTGCGGCTATAATTATCAGCGTGAGCAATTGCATTTGCAAAAATTTCATCAATATCAACATCAAATTTAGAATCTATTTTTGTCACTCCCTTTGAACCAGACGAATCAGTAGGCTTAATGATTATTGGAAAATGAAAGGTACTAATATTTTTTTTGAATTCTTCAACATTTATATCAGGTGAAAAATTGTAGTGTTGTGGACAAGCAAAACCGTTCTCCTTTAAGAAGTTGCGAAAGAGATGTTTCACACCTAGAATTGCAACAGACTTACTTGGATTAGTCGGTAAACCCAAGTCCTCTGCAACAATAGCAGCTGAAAATGCTGCTGGATCAGAAGCATAAGCAAGAATACCACTCACCTGTTCCGTTTTCGCAATATCATAAACTGCAGCAATATCAGTTGTACTTTTTTGATAAAACTTATCAGCTACATATTGTCCTGGATTGTCTGACAAATAATCGCAAAGAATGGTATAATACCCCATTTCCTTTGCTGTTCTAATGGCAATCACTTGTTGAGCAGATCCTCCCAGTAAAAGAATTTTTTTCTGTACCATAGTATTTTGATTATGGTTGTGAAGAGTCAAAAGAAAATGGCTATGTTTTATCTTTATTTAATGATGCAATCAAGAACTCGCTGTACTTCCTCATCGGTGAGAGCATGGTGTATAGGCAAACAGATAACTGAATTTGCCATTTTATGTGCCTGTGGTAAGTTCTCTGGGGTACTACTCGGCAAGCCACGGTATGTTGAAAATTCACTAATTAAAGGATAAAAATAACGACGGCCAAGAATATTCTGAGATTTCATCTTTTCATATAACATGTCACGTGTTATGCCATATTCTTTAGCATCAACGAAAATAGGAAAGTAAGAATAGTTATGTTTCACTCCTAACATATCATCCCAAAAGCTGATTCCTGTTACAGATCGGAGAATTTCGCGATACTTTATAGCTACTTGGTGACGAGCTTCAATAGCCGCATCTACCTGTTTCAAGTTTAACAAACCATAAGCAGAACGTATTTCGTCCATTTTGGAGTTAATTCCTGGACCAATAACCTTTGTTTCTCCTGCAAAACCAAAGTTTTTTAAATAATCAATACGTTTTTTTGTTACCTCGTCATGTATTACCATTGCACCACCCTCGACGGTATTATATACCTTCGTTGCATGAAAGCTCAAAGTGCTCATATCACCTGCATTAAGAATGCTCTCTCCATTCACTTCTACACCAAAAGCATGAGCTGCATCATAAATAACTTTTAAACCGTAGGTGTCAGCAATATCTTGAATTCGCTTGGTATCACAAGGTTTACCGTAAACATGAACAGGCATGATAGCAGTTGTCTTTGGTGTGATTGCAGATTCAATCATATCTGGATCAATATTGCCTGTTGTTGGATCAATGTCAACAAACACTGGCTTGATACCATTCCACCACAATGAGTGGGTAGTTGCTACGAAACTATAAGGAGTAGTAATAACCTCACCTGTTATACGAAGAGCTTGCAAGGCTGTAAGTAAAGGTAATGTACCATTTGTGAAAAGGCTTATGTATGGTACCTTTAAATGCTCAGCAAGAGCTTTCTCTAGCTTCTGATGAAAATCCCCATTATTAGTAATCCACTTGCTAGCATAAATGTCTGCAATTATTTGTTGAAATTCTTCCAAAGGAGGAAGAAGTGGCGAAGTAACAGTGATTAACGTTTTTTGTTTCATATATAATACTATTAATAATCCCAATTTTATTGTTGCAAACACTCCATAGTGCGCCACCCCGTACTTGGGGTTATGCTTTACCCTCTATTGACATATTCTTATATGTTTCAGAAAATAACTACTATTCACATTTATCAAATCGATAAATAGTTTAGCTTCGTCAATTAAAGCCATAGGCATGCTTTTGTGTATTCAAATTTAATTTAACACATATAGTACTTGATACCATAAATGTTTTTTAATACATTTCCTTACTAAATACCTATTTACTTCTTGAGTATATAATAAATGACTATTTTATGGACAAATTCATTAGGAAAGAACTCTATAAATTGCCAAACACAGAAATCCTCTATTTAACAATTCCTTTTTCCAAGTATGCAGCAAGGTTAGTACTAACATGTTCACGTTCTACTGCAACTTTAGCCATATCACTTTCCATCATAATCTTCACGAGTTCTTCGAATGAAGTTTTTGATGGATTCCAACCAAGTTTAATTTTTGCCTTTGTTGGATCCCCCCAAAGATTTACAACGTCTGTTGGACGATAGAAATCTGGCGAAACCTCTACAACACACTTATTTGTGGCCTTGTCATACCCTTTCTCATCCATACCTTCACCCCTAAATTCTAGTTCGATGCCTGCATATTTGAATGCGTAATAGCAAAACTCACGAACTGAATGCTGAACCCCTGTAGCGATTACAAAGTCTTCGGGCCTCTCCTGTTGAAGAATTAGCCACATACATTCAATATAGTCCTTTGCATACCCCCAGTCACGAAGGCTTGAAAGATTACCAAGAAAGAGCTTATCCTGCTTACCATGTGCAATACGTGCAGCAGCAAGTGTAATCTTGCGAGTCACAAAGGTCTCTCCACGACGCTCTGACTCATGATTAAAGAGAATACCTGAACAACAAAACATATTGTATGCCTCACGATATTCCTTAACAATCCAGAAACCATAGAGTTTTGCAACAGCGTATGGAGAATATGGATGAAATGGAGTATTCTCATTCTGAGGAACTTCCTCTACTTTTCCATAAAGTTCAGAAGTAGAAGCCTGATAGATACGACAAGTCTTTTCAAGGTTACATGCACGAACAGCTTCGAGGACACGGAGAACACCAGTTGCATCTACATCTGCTGTGAATTCAGGAGAGTCGAAACTCACCTGTACATGGCTTTGTGCAGCGAGGTTATATATTTCAGTAGGTCGTACCTTACCAACCACTTTTACTAGTGACATGGAGTCACCCATGTCACCATAGTGGAGATGAAAACATTCTCTTCCCTCCAAATGAGCAATACGTTCACGGAGATCAACTGATGAACGGCGAATGACACCGTGTACCTCATATCCCTTCTCTAGCAAAAACTCACTCAAGAAAGAGCCATCTTGCCCCGTGACGCCAGTTATTAATGCTATATTTTTCATAAAAATTAACTTTCAATATGTATAAAATCGTCTCTTGGCACTAGCTATAAAAAGCGTATAAATACAGGTTACATTTAGTAGTATAAAATACTTAATCCAATAAAAGATTATTTATACGACCCATATTTTTCTTAAAATTGTAGATACCAAGAAGTACAAGCATTCAATTCAGCCTTCCAGTTAGAAAGCACTATTGCAAGACCTTATAAAAAGGTATCATTAAAATCATTTAATTTCTAATTAGTAACATTATAGCTAAGCCAAAATTTGTGATGTAAAACTCAAAAACTCCTGCAACCATTAACGATTTCCGTAAATTATTTGCCAAAGTAATCCCACACAACTTTACTTCGCAATTTCACAGTACTAATTACACTATGGCAGACAGCAATCACCCCCATTCCTGTATTACTCCAAAATAAAGTGAGCATTTTCCACTTCGTGATATTAGAAGAAGCTACCTTCAGAATTAGACTCAAAACAATCAATAAGCGGAAAAAAATTGGTAGGATCGATGTTATACAGGCAAAACTCTAAAAGTAGAGATATACAAGATCTAACTTGTACTATAAATTTTGAGCCATTCAAAGGAGTTTCATTCATCAATATATTCCCAAGGATAGGGATTATCGACTATATTCTGAAACTCAGCAATGGCCTCCCGCTGATCAGAAGTGAGTGCTACAGAATCCCAAGAAGCAATAATAGCACGACCTTCATCAGCTAAAGGTTCGTCAAACACTTCACCATAACAAGCAGTAAGCAGACGAAGCTTTAGCAATGAAACAGGAAGGGCATCAAGAATGTCCCAACAACGATCCAAAACTTCCTGAACATGTTTCTGCTTCTCACCGTGATCAATGAACGAAGCACTATAACCCATCAGCAGTGCAAGACAGACATTTGCCCGTTCTTCAGTAGTAGCACCTTTGGCATCAGAGTTATACAAAGTTGTGGTCATGCGGTAAACTTCACCGTTACGACGAGAAAGGTCATCGCTATAGACCGGACTCCCGTCCATACCTAAATACATCAGTTCGTGCGCTGCACGCTGAAGAGCAAATGTTTCTTCGGAAAGAGTCATAACTATTTATGATTTCAAATTTATGATTTACCAGCCAGCAAATGACAGCTGTTAATTATTCGATTACTTCTATAAGATCCGGATGGATAGTGGCCATAGCAACAGCAATAACACCTTGTACTTCGATGACCACACGACGATCACGTACACCTTTCACTTTCAAGAAAATACCCTCCTGCCCTTCGAAATCACCACCAATGATGCGGACTCTGGTGCCTTTGGACAAATTCAGTTCATCGGGTTGGAAGTACAAGAGATGATCGTTGTAGGTACCGGCAACAGCAATGAAACGCTGCATATCGTTATCGGGGATAATTATTTTCTGACCACTACGAGTATCAGTTATATATTGCAAGTAAGTGATCTGTGACTTAACACGCTTCACCTCAGAAGGACAGGCATGAACAAAAACCAGATTATGAACGACGGGCACTAAAACACGAACTTTTTTGCCTTTCTTTATACTTATCTTATATTGCATCGGAATAAAGCAACCCAATTTTTCTTTTTCAAGTAGTCGCATAGCATCCAACTCCCTGCGATAAGTAGCACGCATGGCATACCATATTTCGTTCTCTTTCTCCACTTCCATTTTATGATTATTTCAGAAAAGGGTGTTCTCTCGGGGCTTTGAATTCCTTGCATACACCTGAAATTCAATCATTTGCGAACGCTTTATGTAGAATATAGCAAGCTTTGCGTCCTTCTTGCCTACAGATTTTCTATAGTAGTTCATTACCTTTACAGGTAAAAAGCTATAAACGAACCAGTCACAAACAAAAAATGTCTTTTAGACGTTCGTTTAATGGACGTCAATTCTTTTCGAAAGTGGGAGATGAAGAAAACAATAAAATGAATAGATGTTAACTGATATTTTTACTCCCATTTTATTGCTCATAATCAAAGTATTAGCGTATAAAAAAAGTAATCACAAGAAGATTTTTTATCAAACATTTTGTCGTTTCCAAAAACACCTCTATCTTTGCGTCCATTAAACGAACGTTTTTTTAAACACTTTCAAAAACGAAGTTACCAATCTAATTTACAACCATTTGAGCTTAACAAAGCATCACATTCTTTTCACTTTTCTTCCCCCCATTATCATATCTGAACTTTATTTTCTACTTTTGCGACATTTTTAACTGTGAATATCAGTTAAATCCTTAATTAAAATTTATTCAATATGAAAGATTTAAAAAAAAGAGAATCAGAATGGATCTGACACAAAGAAAAGGTCACATCAAGTTGTAAATCAGAGCAAAAGCAGTAACAGAACAGTAAGCAGAATTAGTATAGTCGACGAAAATTTACTGGCTGAACGGTATTATGCAGGTACAAAAACCCACATGTATGTAGGAATTCTAAGAAGTTTCAAATTAGGCCATTTTAGAGGCCTAAATATTAACACCATAAGCGATTTGGGAATGCACTTATACAAATCGGGTGATGGTTTAAAACACGAAAAAGGAGAAGATACTCCACTGGAACTAAGCAGTTTAATGACAGAACTAAGAAAGATATGGGCAGTGATACAAAAGGAAGATACGGAACATATAGACCCCTATGGATATGATGTAAGGATAAATCATTGATAGTTTACTCCAAAGAAAGGACATAACTTTGCCCCGTCAACCTGACAGTGGAAGGGCTACACCCTTTCACCCGGATGGTGTAGCCCTAAGCATAAAAGGGTGTAGCTATCCAGAGCAAAGGGTGTAGCCATCACAGAAGGTTGATTATAAACAATTTACAAATAACTAAAAGTACAAAAATGGAAAAACAAAAGTTGGGGCACCAACAGAAGTATGTAACGAAAAATGAGAGAGTAGAGAATCTATGGAAAAAACTTATCAGACAAGAAACCGATTTATCCGAAAAAACCATTGCATGGATGGCACTACGCATCCGACAGTTAACCGAGTACATGCCATACGGATGTGCACTGATAGCCTACAGAAAACAAAATGGCGAATTCTACATGGCAAGAGGAACACTTATTTATTATGAATCCGATTTCCATCGGAAATATGATATTGAGCGCATCAAAAACCATGTAGCATACTGGGATACGGAACAGCAAGGATGGAGGACCTTCCAGATTGAAAACTTCCTGGAATGGAGACCGATTGTTTAAATGAAGAATGAAAAATTAAGAATGAAGAATTATGGATTCATATTTATTACATGATGCCAATGCAGGCAATAACTTTAAAATTATGATGATGATACAAAAAGAAGGAATGAAAGGATATGGCATCTACTGGATGCTGCTTGAATTCCTAAGGTTACAGAACGGATATAAAGCCGATCTGAGGGTACTGCCTATCCTGGCACAAAAGATGAGAGTGACAGTGACTACCTCGAAGCGAATTATCTACAATTATAAACTCTTTGAGGTGGACGATACAGCCTTTTCATCACCTGGGCTTATCCTGCGGATGAGACCACTGGAAGCCAAGCGCGAAGCGAACAGAGAAGCAGGCAAGCATGGAGGACTGGCTAACCAACAGAGAATCAGAGATGCAAAGGCAGGCAACGCTTTAGCAACAAATAAAGAGAATAAAGAAAATAAAACAGACCCCTCTATATCTCCCCAAGGGGAGACAGTGAAGAATGAGGAGATTCTTCTTGTTCCTCCAGAGTATGCACTCAACAGGCAGACGCACAACTACGAAGGATTGATAGCAGAATTGGAACGACAAAAAGTCGCATCCATAAAAGAGAAAAACGCCATTCTCAGACTGACGGATTTCGGAAGACTGGGAGGCAAAATTTGGAAAATCATCTATGACATCAACAGTTCACCACAGATGAAGGCACGGATTGTTATGCCGGGAAAATATATCTTAAAGCTACTGCAGAACTAAAAAAGCAAAATAATAACTTAGTGGGTTATACCCATTAAGTTATTATTTAATTGTTAACTTTGCAACGCTTATTATTACAAAACAGAAAACACCATGATAACATTTCCGAATGCCAAAATAAATCTAGGGCTGAACATTGTAGAGAAACGTCCTGACGGATATCATAATCTGGAAACAGTATTCTATCCTGTCCCCGTAGAAGATGCGTTAGAAGTCAACATATTGAATGAAAGCACGCAGAAGTTTCGTCTGCATCAGGCGGGATTGGAAATTGCAGGAGAAGCAGAAAATAACTTAGTAGTGAAAGCTTATAAACTTTTAGATGAGAGATTCAATCTTCCTCCCGTAGATATTCACCTGTTCAAGCATATTCCTTCCGGTGCAGGATTAGGCGGCGGTTCATCGGACGCAGCTTACATGCTGAAATTGCTGAATGAGAAGTTCAACCTGGAATTGTCGGATGAGAATTTAGAAGAGTATGCTGCCAGATTAGGAGCGGATTGCGCCTTTTTCATCCGGAACACCCCAACTTATGCAGAGGGAATAGGAAACATCTTCTCTCCTATTTCCTTATCCTTAAAAGGATATCAGATTGTTTTAGTAAAACCGGATATCTTTGTCTCCACTCGTGATGCTTTTGCGCAAATAAAGCCTCATCGGCAGGAAATTCCATTGAAAGAAGTCATAAAGCGACCTATAGAGGAATGGAAAGAACGAATGGTGAACGATTTCGAAGAAAGCGTATTCCCCCAATTTCCCGCTATCAAAGAGATTAAAGAGAAGCTGTATGAGGCAGGGGCTATATATGCAGCAATGACAGGGTCCGGCTCATCCGTATTCGGGTTGTTCAAACCGGAAGATAATAAATCTGTTAAAGAAGATTTTGGAGAAAAAGCCTTTGTATACCAAGGAGCATTAAAATAAATAAAGGGACTCTTCACAATAGCATGGAGAGTCCCCTATTCTTCTGCGCAAAAACCTTTCCGCAATCCCCACGAGGTAGCCTAAGACTTACCTCTATATCATTCCATGTGAAAGACTTCTACAAGTGGAATACTTATAGGAGAATTATCCGGATTAACTTCCATTATATCAGCCATATAATCCCACCATTTTTGTACAATAGAAGTATTTCCCATTTCTTGGGATGAAGCTTTTCCTTTGATCTTCTGACAAGCATAAAGGATATTGGTATCCTTATCCCAATAAATGGAATAATCATAAACTCCGTTTTCTGACAATAATTGTTTCAATTCAGGCCATATCTGAGCATGCCGTCTTTCATATTCAGCTTCGCAGCCCGGCTTCAAAAACATTTTAAATGCTTCTCGTTTCATAATTATTTATTGTTTTGTATCTACTTCCAATACATATACTTGTTGGGGAAGCGATTGCTTCACCTTCTCTCCATCTCCTTGTGAGGTACATTGTACAAAAAGATGTAGCATTCCCCTCTTGTTCCACAAATTTGTATCATAACTTGGTTCCCACGCATCAACCGAAAAATCCGTCAGATCACTCACATTCCAGTTCCCTTTTGAAAGGTCACCCGAATATGCTACCGTCACCCGGCTATTACGGTCTACATCACGATATATATAATATATTCCTTTTCCCCGGGTATCAACAGCCAAACGAGGACGTGACATAGGAATCATTTTGGTACCGCGCCCACTTAACGTAAAATCCGTATTCCTATCGGCAACCTTTATCATTTGCCAATTTTCATTTTCTATGAAGACCAGTCGATATTGCGGACAAGCATCTCCGGGTTCTTTCCAATATGCGGCAATAAAAGGATTGCCTTCCTTATCAGCAACCATACTTGTCTGGTTTATCAACTCACTTTTCTGAGGAATTTTAAATGCATATTCTGCATTTCTCACATTAATGGGAAGGTGATACCGCTCACCAGTTGACTTCTGCCAGGTGATTCCTCCATCCTTGGAACAGGCATAGCATAAATCATGGTTCGTCTCTACAGCAGACGTCTCACGCCACACCCAGGAAACATGTATGGTTCCTTTCCTGTCAACACACATTTGCCAGTATGCATTTCTCTGTCCTTCACCATCAATTAAAGTATCCTGCAAGCGCTTCCACTGGCCTTTCCGTACATCGTACCTATTTAGAACAAGATTGCCCTGACCGGACTTACCCAAACGGTAAGCAAACAGCAAATCACCATTTTTCAATGTATAGAATTCGGGATAAGTCACCTTCCTTTCATCTTTACCTACCATAGATTGCAACGTATCCAGCCGAAGGGAATAAGCCTCTACGCTTTTACAATATTGCAACGGAGCATTGTGATGATTGAAGGCTACATGCAAATAACCTTTTCCGTCGATACCAATGCTGATAACGTTGTGGGCATCCTCACATTTTCCTTTATAAGGTGAACGGAGTATTTCAAAACGATCGTTTCCTAAACGGCGTTTCCCCAACGTCAGATATCCATCTTCGTCATAATAGGCAATAAATTGTATATTTCCTTTCGAGGTAACGGAATTTGTCCGGAAAATAGCAGTGTTAACAGATGTACTGCTATATCCCATACCAGCTTTGACCAGTTTCTGGGCATGCAGCAAAGAGATACTCCCAAACAGTCCGCATATGAATAATAAAATATTTCTATACATAATATTTATGCTATTTCAATTTATATATTTCCGAAGCGGCTAACAAAAAGCAGCCTACTGCAAAATCCTCCGGTTCATGTATACAATCGTAAGTTAAGGGCTGACCGGCTTTGGGACTATTACTTCTCCCTTGCATATATCCCAGTGCACCATTCGGATGCATACAGTCCTTTACCAAAGCATTCCAAGCCTTCAAGGTCATTGGCAGATATTCGTCACGGTCCAAAATACCGTTCCTTATTCCCCATGCCAAACCATATACAAATAAAGCGGTACCGGTACCTTCTTTTCCACCAAAATTACCGGGATCATGTAGGCTTACATTCCAAAAGCCGTCTTCGCGCTGGCAAAGTTTAATAGCCTTGCTCATCTGCAAAAAATCTTTCAGATAATCCTTGTAATGCTTATCTTTTCGGGGAATCAGATTCATGACACGCGCCAACGCAGCGTATGCCCATCCATTACCCCTGGACCAGTAGCAGTCTCGTCCGTTAGGCTCCTTATAAGGCGGGGCAAATCTCTTGTCGCGATACCAAAGCCCGTCTTTACGATTGTACAACCCCTTATCGCCATGCTGGTTGCGTGTGAATGAATACAAATCCCACATCTTGTCATAATAAGATTGTTCTCCAGTCAGTCTACCCAGCTTAGCAAATACAGGCATAGACATCTGGATGGCATCTACCCACCACCAGTCATCGTTTTGAGGTGTATTCACCATCATATCAATGGATAATTTTATATCCTTGATTTTATTGGGATCATCGGGGCAAATGTTATACAAATCAATATAAGTCTGCCCACAACACTGATTGTCTGCATGACGAGTAACAGTTCCTTTATCCAACCCCCATTTATGGAATTCCGCCCATTTCAATGCATAATCGTAAAATTCCTTTTGGGGATAAATGACATGAAAAGCCATTAAGCCTTCAAAATATACAGCCCTCGTCCATATATTGCTTGGTCGCAAGGTCTGTACAAATGTAGGTTGACAAGGATCCGGATATTTGACCATAAAATAGTTATTGGCCAACAGCATATGTTTCAAAGTTTCTTCCTGCTTCGGTATTTGCTGTGAATTCAGCGTAAGAAAATTAGAGAACACAATAATAAGTAAAATCACATACTTGTTTTTCATAATAAATATTTCATTGATAAAAAATTAGGTTCATACCCCACTACAAGCCAGAAAGCCACCGTCAATAGGTATGGTAATACCGGTTACAAAGCCGGAAGCTTCTTCATTAATAAGCCAGTTCATACAACCTACCAGCTCTTGCGCTTCCCCAAAATGCTTCATGGGGGTTTGACGCAAAATGTTACTTCCCCTTTCCGAAAAGTTACCATCCGGAGTCATCAACAACTTACGGCTCCTGTCATTCAGGAAAAATCCCGGAGCAATGGCATTCACACGTATGTGGGCCGGTGCCAGGTAGGCAGCCAACCATTGGGTGAAATTTGCAATACCTGCTTTACTCAAGGCATAAGCCGGTACCCGCGACAAAGGCCGATAAGTATTCATTGATGCAAAATTGATAATACATCCTTTGCCCAACCGAACCATATCCGGAGCAAAAACCTGACAAGGAATAACCGTGCCCATAATATTGACATCAATCACATCCAAGAAACGGCTCATGTCCAGATTAAAAAAACCGCGTAATTCTCCTTGCTCCTCTTCCAATTCCCGTTCGTTAAATTCATTGATGTTAGTCACCGCCTCCGGCTGGTTACCTCCCGCCCCGTTAATCAGAATCGAACATGCACCAAGTTGTTCGTTAATCAAAGCATGTGCTCTCTTTACTTCCGCTAAATTACGAACATCACACGAAACAGACAAAACATTCCCGTCTGCCTCTTTTATCATCTTTTCCGTCTTCCGCAACTTTTCTATACTACGACCTATAAGGACTACTCGATAGCCCTTCCGAGCCAAGTCTACAGCTAACTCCGAACATAACGTACCACCAGCTCCCGTAACGACAGCCACTTCTTCTTTTTTTATATTGTTCATACCTATTTCCTCCAATTTTTACAATTTCTATAACAAATGTCTTTCACTATATCGCCTAATAAAGTCATATCCGACGGGAACTCTCCGCTGACTACCTTTTCACCGATAAACCGACAAAGCACCCTGCGGAAATATTCATGACGCGAGAAGGAAAGTACACTCCGTGAATCTGTCGTCATACCGACAAAACAACTCAAAAGTCCATAAGAAGATAAGGACTGCAATTGTTGCGTCATTCCTTCCAAATGATCATTGTACCACCAGGCAGGACCAAATTGCACTTTTCCTAAAATACCACTACCCGAATATGAACCGGTCAGTGTGGCAAAAACAGCATTGTCCGCCGGATTTAATGTATACAAAATGGTCCGAGGCAACGAATCCTCCTCATTCAATGTGTCTAAAAAGCAAGCCAAGCTGTTCACATCGCACGCCGAACCGATTGCTGCATATCCTCCTGCCGGACCAAGCCGTGTCCGCAACCGGGTATTGGTATCCCGTTTGGCTCCAATATGTAATTGCATGTTCCAGTTTCTCCGTGCATAACAACGCCCCATGAACAACAAGATATACGACTGTAATTTCACCGTTTCCACAGAAGAGATTTCCCCAGTCTGCAATAATTTACCGAACAAGGACGAAGCCTCTCCCGATAAAACCGGCACAAACCTGAAACCGGCATCCAAAGAATGGTCGGCGTACTCGCATCCTGCATCGGAAAAGAGATTCAGACGAATATCTATTGCATTCAGATAATCTTCCAGACACTTTATTTTTATACCTGAAAGCTCCGCTAACTGCGAAACGAAATCCCTGAAAGAAGGAGTTGTAAAAGAAATTACTGAATCCGCCCGCAACGAAGGCTTCACTATAATATTCTGAGGTTGTAGGGATGCTTGGCGATGCAAAGTGAAATCGGCCAATAAATCGTCGGAAGTACATAACATTTCCACCCGACATCTCTTCAGGATGTCCAGCATCCCCCATCCCGGCTGCCGGAGGATGTCATTGCACACCTTCCATATCTTCCCCGCATTTTCCCGATTCAAGATTTCGTCAATACCGAAAAAGCGTTTCAACTCCATACATGACCAATGGAACAAAGGATTACCAAGGGTACGTGGGAATATGGAAGCCCAAGTATCATACCGTTCTTTACCGGAAATGCCAATCCCTGTAATCATCTCTTCGTCAATACCGGCTATACGCATCACACGATGCTTGTAAGGATCAGTATGAATCCACAATTCTGCCAAATCAGCAAACTGATGATTTTCTGCCAGTTTTTGCGGATCCAGATGGTTATGAAAGTCTATAACCGGAAGATTTTCAGCAATTTCATGATAGAGTTGCCTGGAAATATGGGTCGTCAGCAAAAAATCCTCATTAATAAAACTATCCATACTCAAGCTGTTTTAAAAATAACCACCATTCTTTACCATCTCCTGAGCAGAAAAACCTTCATGTACCCAAGTACGCATCTCCCTCTCCTGCTGCTTGATAGCTTCAGCTCTCAACAATACGTCATAGGCGATGCTACGCGGAATGACTACCACACCATCCACATCACCAAAAATGATATCTCCCGGCTTTATATAAACTTTCCCAATCCTAACCGGTATATTATACCCTGTTATTTTGGTTCTCCCTAAAGAGCCGTTCGAACTGCGGTAACGGTAGAATATAGGAAAGTCTTGCTTCAATACCTGAATCGTATCACGCAGTCCACCGTTGACCACAGCACATCTTGCTCCGCGGGCTATAGCGGAAGCTGTCATTACCTCTCCCCAATGGGCTGCCTCATCTTCATTGCCTGCATCCCATACCACACAACAATTTTTCGGCATGTCATCCAGCATCTGTGCCCTGATATCCATTTCCCCCTTGACAGTGGGGTCCGGATTACTGCGAATAGTGAATGCGATGCCTGCCGCACGCATCTCAAACTGCAATGGCAAGATAGTAATCGGCAAGGCTTGATCCAACAATGTGGCTTCACGCAAAACATCGTTTACGGCTCCTGTATAGAGATTTTCGTAACGTTCACACAATTCTTGATCTGAAATCGGAAATTCTATACCATCTATCCGATCCAATTTCTCAATCAATTTCTCCAACTTCATTAAATTATTGTCCATAATCATCATTATTATTCTAATAAACCTTTTAAATATCCTGTCGCAAATATATGTCCCAGCATCTCATACGCCGGATTTTCTCCTGACTCACCAGCCATAACAGGAGCATGGTCTGTACGGATCACTCCATCAAACCCTATTTCTTTATATGCACGCATGCAGGCTTTCATGTCAGTCTGCCCTTCATCATGGAATGTCTCTTCAAAAGCATCTGCATTTCCGCGTATATCACGGAAATGAACAAAGAAAATCTTCCGGCCGAAATGTCTTATCAAAGAAGGTATGTCCTCATTCATGGCAGCAAAAGAACCCTGGCAAAATGTTATCCCGTTGTAATCGCTGGGATAGAGTTCTAAAGCTTTGTCGAAATTCTCTACATTTCTAAAGATACGCGACACTCCCTGCAAAGAAGGTATCGGAGGATCATCCGGATGGAGAGCCAGTTTCACTTTACACGCTTCTGCTACGGGTAATACCTTATCCATAAAGTATTTATAATTATCCCATATCTGTATGTCAGTCAGTGTCCCGGCTTCAGTCAACTGCGGAGCTGCCTGCATCAATTTTGAATCAAAAGCCGTTACCAATGCCCCACCTCTCCCCTTTTTAGCAAAAGAGGTACGATACCAGCCGGATTGAGGCATGAAATTGTAACATAAAACAGGAATATCCAAAGCCGCCATATTTCTCAGTACTTGCTTGAATATCTCTATTTCTTCATCCCTGCCTGGCAATCCCAGCTTAATCTTATAATGAGGAGGAGCCGGTTCAATCACTTCGAGCTTCAGACCTGCATCATTCAAACTCTCTTTGGCATAAAGCAGAGCCTTGAAATCCCACGGTTTCATATAATACCGTTCGGCAGGCAACGCCGCTACCGCATATTCTACACCCAATTGGGTTGCAATCTTCCACTTTACCGATGGTAAAGTAGGTAAATACCATGCTAGTTTCATTATTTACTTCTTTATTTTCAATTTATAAACAACACATAGAGCCACTGCCAGTAAAAGACTCAAAATACCGGCGCATAAACTCAAATCTCCACCCATAGAATGCAGATTGGGAATGCTCATTCCTATAAAAAGCCCACCGGATACTACAAGAGATACCAACAGTAATATCATCAGTGCTTTAACATATTGCGATGAAATGGAAGGAACCTTTGTAGAGTCTATATTCACATTCAAGGCATTGAACAGTTCATCCACTTTCACTTTGTCTTTCATATCCATCTGCCCATAAACCGGCAGATAATAAAGAACCAAACAAACTATTAACTCGATAAGTGTAGCCATCTCCCAGTCCACTTCGGGAAGTGCATTCAAGACAATCCCTACTACAATTCCAGCACTGATCGTAATTATAGCCGCCTTAGCATTCGGCTTGCGGCTTACAATGCCCAATACCAAAGGAATACCTATAGGAATACAGAATATTCCCGTAAACAGTTTATTGGCTTCAAAAGCTCCTCCAAACCCTTCGATATAAATAGCACCTACTGTAATCAATGCTCCGATAACCAATGTAGACCAACGAGCCACAACCAGAAGGCGTTTTTCAGCAGCTTCCGTATTAAACAACCGCTGATATACATCCTTTGTAAAAACACTCGACATAACATTGTACTCGGCATTCAGTGAAGACATAGTTGCTGCAAACATCGAAGAAAACATAATACCCATAATACCGGCAGGAAGCAAGCGAATGGCAACCGATATATATGACATCTCCGGATTCTCCAGTTCCGGAACTATTAAAGAAGAGGCAACAGCCGGAATCAGGAATATCGGGGTAAACACTAAAAAGAGGATACCCGTCAAAACTCCCATTTTCTTAGCTGCTTTTTCATCTTTCACACAAAAAAATTTCTGAATAAATGTCCAGTTCTCATTGTATTTTATCATCGTCATTACATAATAGATTGCCAACCAGAAGAATGCTCCCTTGGGACCATTAAACCACGTCATCTTCTCAGGAATCTGCTGATAAAGTTCACCAATACCTCCCACTTCATGTAGGGATACGGGCAACAGCACACAGGTGATAAGTATTAAGATTACAAATTGTACTGTACTCATAATCGTTACAGTCCAGATACCACCAATAATATTGAACAGCGTAACAATTATTCCCGAAATGATGATGGCCCATTCCAATGACAGAGGAGTGACTACAGTAATGAAAACACCAATAGCATACAATCGTACCATATTGTCTAACAGCCTCACCAGTAATCCTACCCACGTCATTATTTCACGAACAGAGAAACTATAACGCTGTTCCAAATATTCGATGGGAGTGACGCAGCCAGTCCGCCGCCAACGTCCGCCAAGCCACAGGCTACCAATGATACATGCCGGCACAGTGGACCAAAATACCGTAACAGAAACCAACCCGTACTCGTAAGCAATCCCGGCATAAGCCACGAAGACAAAAGTACTGAACAATCCCATAAAATTCGTAACGGTGGCCATCACCCAGGGGATAGTGCCATTTCCCTTGAAATAAGCACCGACATCTTTGATAAACCAGCCGAAAGATAACCCTATCCCCGCCATCAATAATATATAAATACCAATGGCCCAATAATCCAGTTCCTGTAATTGTAACTCCATATTATTTGTCAAATTGAATCAAACTCTTATCCGTTATCAATATAGGTGAATCATATATCTGGATGCCACTGAAGATGTATTCACTTCCCTTCTTCGTAATTTTATCCTCGGGTATATTTTTAACTGTTCCCGAAAGAATATCTACAATTACCGGACATTCAAACTTCCCATTTTTAACTCTTACTTCCGTTGGAATAGGTGCATTAAAATTAAATGGAGTAGAATCATCCCACCATAACAGGCATGATTGCAGTCCATCTTTTTCTGTCTCATACAAGAATTTACTACATGAACAATTACGATTCAGACTAATTTTTTCTGCATCAAGCCTGTAGTTGAATAAGTCAAACACCGACACCAGGTTCTGAACCGCAAAATAGGCCATTTTAGGACGTATAACCCGTTTCTCATCATCTGTTTGCAGCAATCCCTTCACGTTCTTCTTTTTAATGGCATCAGTTGCCGCATAATTCATATCTGAAATACAGAATATTCCCGTTGCAATGTCTCGTCCATGATCACCCAATATCCGCCTTAACGCCCATTTGGCCTGAGAGGTTTCAGTCCAGTCGTAAGCACTCAGCGCTCCCCCCATCCGTCCTCTTGACGGGGCACCGCTTTCTCCCTGCCACAACTTTATGTGAGATGAGTATTTACCGACTACCGTCCGAAGCCTCTCCACCAAAGGATACATGTCCTCGGGACGGAACATGTATTGATGATACGAAATCCAATCGAACAAATCCAGTTTACCACGTTTCTTAAACTCTTTAAGACAATTTTCAGTCAATGTCGTATCAGTAATCAACGCAAGAGCCAATGCTGCAATTTTAGCCTTAGGATCTACTTCCTTAATGATTTCCGCAGTACGAATATTCAGTTCTGCAAGGCTTTCATAGTCCTTGCCCAGCTCCTTGTTTATGTCTGGTTCATTCCAGATTTCCCATTCATGTACTCTCCCTTTATAATGTTGCGCCAATGCTCGCACCCAATTATTCCATCCTGTTTTTCCTTCCTCCGAAACAGGCCATCCTCCTTTCAGAAAAGGAGTTCCTCCACCTTGATATATAGGATTTCCATACGAAACTTCCAACCAGATTTCCAGTCCGCGTCCTAAAGCGTCGTCTATGATAGTGTCGAGCCATCTGAAATCATAATGCCCTTTCACCTTCTCCGTTTTTGCCCATCCTGCTTGAAGCCTTATCTTACGCATACCTAATGGAGCCAGGTATTTCTTGTATTGTTCATAATCCGCATAATCACGGTCTAAGACCTCACAGCCAATTGTCAAATGATTGCGTGTATCGGCCACCGATTTAGGCTTTAAATGACCAAGGAGCGGGAATGTTCTGTCTCTTTTCCAGTTTTTGTTAACTTCTTGAGCCACCCGCTGCAAATAAAGTGCATCTTCCTGCATTAACCGACCGTAGCAATGACTCACATATTGCTTGGAAGTGAAATAAGAAAGAAACATATTGGCAATTAAGTAACTTCCGATATGGGTGGGATGACTGTCATCAGACTGATAAATACTCAATTCGGGGCGTTCTTTCCTTACCCGCTCAAAAGCCAACCCCACAGGTATACATTCGCAGCCTATGCTGTCTGCCACGGAAGTATATGCAGCCGTAATACGCTTCTGCATACTGTCAAAACTATCATTATTTCGTCCCCACGTCATGTAGAGCAGCACTTTTCCTTCCGTATTATATTTCCGGACAATGCTATCCAATTTTACAACTGACGGCATAACCTGTTTTTGCAAGTACTCATACTCCCATGCCATTGCCAGACTCTGCTCCTGCAACACAACATAGTCCCAACGCCCTTGTTTAATAGCATCAATTGTATGTGAACTGGCAGCATGTTGTTTCAGGAACCATCCACCGACAGCCACCTTTTGAGCATAGACAGGCACATTCACACTTTGACCGAGTTCTTGTACCGTCTGTACCATTCTGTTGAAATGAGTATAGCTATTCCCGATGAAAAGAACCCTGATTGTATCTTTCTGAGCACCGGAAGAAACTCCGGTGCCTAAAACAAACATTAAACAAACAATTAGTAAACGTAGCATAATTGTATAGTTAAAGATTAATTAATCGGAATATCCGGGATTTTGCTCCAGAACCGCATTCTTGTTAGCCTCAATCACACTGTATGGAATGGGAAACAGCTCGTGGTAATCTTCCATTTGCAGACCATTGTATTCGTTGCATTTACGTGTACGCTCCACATATTTTCCCAAACGTCCCAGTGTAATACGGCGAAACTCCTCGTAAACCATTTCCCGTGCACGTTCATCCAAAATATAATCGATAGTCACATCTTCCGCAACGATATCTTTTGCATGCGACCTGTTTCTTACCACGTTTATATCAGCGGCCGCTTTGTCCTTGTCCCCCATATCCAGATAGGCTTCGGCACGAAGAAGATAGCATTCGGGCAGCCGAAGCATATATTGGTCAAGATAGGTACCACCAGCCGTCGATTTCAAAAGCAGGTTCTCCTTATCCTCATACAATGCTTCAGGATGCTCTCCCGGAGTAGTGATTTTTGACGGCCATGGAAACCAACGCCACCAATTTTCCTTCAAAGTCTTACTATACGAGTCTTCGCCGAACACACTTTTTCCATAGTATTTGGAAGAAGGCAAATCATAATAGGCATTACGGACAATATTGTACTTGGAATTCCGTATGTCATTATCAAAATCACTCTCCCACAAATCATTCAACCACCAATCGGTATTACACATGTTCGATACGCCACGACCTCCTACATTCAAATCGGAACGGCCGTTCGTCGACAAAAAGGCCACCTTCCCTTCGGGGTCCTTCAATGAATAAGTGACAGGAGCAGCAAAACGCTCAAGATAGTAGGGTCGGTATTTAGTCGAAACCAGATATCCTCCTTCCGTATCCACTTCCATCTGAATAACCCAAAGTGCTTCTGTATTCCCGTTAGTTGAACGATTCTGGTTCTTTCTTCTGAACAAATCCCAAAACACATCTCCTGCTTCATTCTTATGTGATCCGAAACGAGTCTTCATTAATGCGACATGGGGAGCATCGATTATTTCGCTCAAATACTTGACTGCAGCCGAATATTCTCCCAATGAAATAAGAGTTTCCGCCAAATAGTGTTTGGCTACCAGATTGGATATTTTTCCATCTGCCACAACTTCAATATCCGGAAGTTTTTTTGTGGCCTCCTCAAAGTCCTCTTTCATGGCTTTCAATACTTCTTCTTTCGTATTGCGTGTATAGTCCGTTTTGGGAACTTTATTTTCCTCCAGAACAAGAGGTACCCCTCCAAAACAATACACCAACGTCCTGTATCCGAAAGCTCTGAAGAACTTGGCTTCTGCTGTAACAAGAGATTTTTGCTCATCAGTAATCGACAATGCAGCCACCCTGTCTATCAAAGTGTTTGCATTGCTTATCAGTTTGTATTCCCTATCCCACAAATCAGCAATGCCTGCTTGTTCGGGTATCATCCAGTCCTTCATATTTCCCATAAAATTGTTATTGTGACGCGCATTCTTGGCAACATCCGTACTCATGAAAAAAATGAAATCACTATTATAAAAATTAGCCCGTACCTTGGCATAAAGACCATTAATGGCTGTTTGACAATCATCGTATGATTTATAAGCATTTTCAAGACCTAAAAAATCTAACGGTTCTTCTTTCAAAAAAGCACTTTCATCGCAAGAAGCGACAAAACATATGGATAACAATCCAATGATTAATCTATTTAGTTTCATTTTATTATCTTTAAAAAGTTATATCTATACCCAAAGAATATGTTCGCATAACAGGATAAGCGGTTGACGCAATTCCTAAACCGACTTCTGGATCCCAACCATCCCAACCGGTAAATGTCAACAGATTTTGCCCGCTCATAAAGAGCCTGAGATTGTCAATACCCAATTTCTTGATGAACTTCTGCTCTAAAGTATATCCTAAGGAAGCATCCTGCAAACGGACAAAACTCCTTTGCTGTACAATCTCTCCCTCCATCGTCGGTGAAGACCATACTGTTGCAAATTTAGCGTTCGGATTACGCGGTGACCAATAATCATATGCATTCGTCCAGTTTTGATTTTCTGCATTGCCTATGGAATTGCCTATATAATCCGGACGTTTATTGTAGCTCATATATCCTTTCTTCCCTCCTTGGATTACATTAATAAAAAGATTAAGATCAAATCCTTTGTAACTGAACCTGTTTTTGATGCCAAGAGTATAAGCAGGCTCTGTATGCCCCAGTATTACCCTGTCTTTATCAGCGGATATTTTCCCGTCATTATTCTGATCTTTTATCTTATAGGTACCAGGATAAAAACCTTCCATAATGCTGCCATTCTCCTTATCGGCAATTTGCCAAATACCTTCTATCTCGTACCCATATATCGTACCTATTGATTCTCCTATAAAAAGACCACTTGATATCAAATCATCCTCTTTCCCATCTTTATCATTATCTTCTCCCAACAATGAGATAATCTTGTTTTGATTGGTTGCAAAGTTAAATCCCAACGACCATTCAAAATCCTTTGTTCTGACAGGAATGGTATTGAGCACAATTTCCAAGCCTTGGTTTCTCAATTTTCCCACATTGCTTCGAACCGACTTAAAACCGGTTATCGAAGGAATCACGACATTCCAAAGCAGATTCTTGGTAGTGGCATTATAATAGTCGATAGAACCTGAAATCCTGTTTCCATAACATGCAAAGTCAATGCCTACATTATATTCGGATGTCGTTTCCCACTTTAAATCCACATTACCCATGGTTGAGACATTAGAACCCAAAGCCGTTACAGCACCATCTCCAAACACATAACTGTGCTCACCTCCCAATACGACTTTAGCCAAAGAAGAATATCGGTCTGTTTGATTACCAGTCACTCCATAACTTGCACGGAGTTTCAAATTATCCAAATGCTTGAATCTCTCCATAAAAGATTCTTGAGATAATGTCCAGCCTAAGCCAAATGACGGAAACCATCCGAACTTATGATTGGAAGCAAAACCGGAAAAGCCATCGCGCCTTAATGTTCCGGTCATGAAATATTTACCCATATAATTGTACGAGAAACGTCCCATCTGATATAGATTGCTTTCTTTCCAAGCAGATGAACTAATTTTCTGAATAATAGCTTGTCCCAAGTCATTATATCCTGTAGCTGTATTCGAGTATTGTTCTCCCAATGCTCGGGTCCCATCTCCGCTTCGCCTGTTACAACCGTAAACAAACGTCGCATCCAAATGATGATTACCAAATGTGTTGGAATAGTTTACAATATTATCAACCAGCCAATAATAAGTATTGCCGATATATTTTGAAGCTTCTCCTTTCTCACTGGCCTCATATTGATTGTAATTATACTGATTGGTAACTCCCGTCGTATAATTGTAATTAATTCTATAACTTAATCCCTTAACGAAAGGAATATTCACTATACCATAAACGGTTGTATTTATTTGATGCCTTTTGTCCAAATCATCCGAAAGATAAGCAAGGAATGGATTCTTTATGTTTCCGCCGTTTGGACTAACTATCCATTCACCTTCATCATTTTGAGGCATAACAACACTTGGCATCCGGACTATACTGTTTATATTCGGACATTCTCCGGAATAGTTAAGAAAAGAGATAAATGTATTGGTTCCTACTTTTAACCAAGGAGCTATTCTAACATCCACATTAGTCCGGAACGTAGTTCGCTTATATTTATCATTCTTTATAATGCCTGCTTGATCCGTAAAACTACCGGAAAGGAAATAGGATACCTGTTCATTCCCTCCGTCCACATTAATGGTATTTGTATAGATATGACCTGTCTGCTTGGCATTTCCCCACCAGTCGTATTCGATTCCGTCATCTACCCCATTCATCTGAGAAATATTCAACGAGCTGCTAGAAAACTCCCAAGCAGGATTTATTTCCGTATAACCGGAAGATTGCGTATAAGCCTTTTCATATTCTACGTCGCGGACTTTTCGCAGCCATTCTTCACGATTCAGCGGACGGAAGTTTTTGGTAGGATTACTAAATGACCAATTACTGGAATAACTGATTCGCGGAGCAGTCCCACGTCGCCCGGATTTAGTAGAAATCATCAATACACCATTAGCTGCCTTAGCACCATATACAGCCTTACTACTGGCATCCTTCAATATATCAATGGATGTAACATCTGAAGGATTTATATCGCCGATTCTACCGTTATAGATAACTCCATCCAACACAATTAACAAATCCTTATTACCATTGATGGTAGTCTGACCACGTACTTGCATAGTCGGTTCTTCTCCTGCTGTATTCACTTGCCCTACTTGTATGCCAGCCACGTTACCATGAAGAGACTGAATGATACTTGTATTTGGAGAATCTTTCATAGTATTCAAATCTGCTTTGACCACAGAACCAGTTAAATCTGATTTTTTCATAGTTCCATAACCAATCACAACAACTTCATTTAAGGTTTTCGAATCTTCAACCAATGAAACATTAATCATGTTTTTCTCTCCTACTGGTATCTCCTGGCTTATGTAACCTATATACGAAAATACCAAAGTAGCAGTTTTAGAAACAACCAAAGAATAATTTCCGTCCAAATCAGAAATCGTACCTACGGAACTCTCATTTTTTACCGTAACATTCACGCCTACCAAAGACTCTCCGGTATCGGCATCCACAATTCTGCCTTTTACACCATGCTGAGCAAAAGCCGTGGTGCAAACAAACATACACAGTAACAAATAACATCTTGTTTTCATAATATAAAATTTAATTTTTCAATGCAAAATTACTATTAGTCTTTTAGGATCAAAATAATCAGCAGAAAAAAAATGCGATTTCTGCTGTAGAACATAAGAATAAGCCATCAAAAGGGCTCTACACGAGGCCATACACACAATAGTAGTTAAAAACAAAACATAAAAATTGGCAATAGAATTATAATTCCTAATTTTGCATTATAAAACTATTAAAAAATAACTTTTATATTATAGATATGATACAAGTCATACATCGGGCCCTAAGCATTCTTGAAGTAATAGCTTCCAGCCCCAAAGAAGACCTAAGCTTGTCCGAAATTGCAGATTCACTTCAATTAAACCATGGAACATGTGCCAACATATTAAAAACATTGGTAAACAGAAACTATGTAGAACAGATAGGTGCAAAAAAGGGATACAAACTAGGCTATATGGCTTATCAATTAACCAACTCATATACCTATTATGCTGAACTGAAAGAAATCGCAAAGCCTCTCATTGAGCAGCTCCGGGATAGTATAAATGAAACGGTTATTCTCTCCATTATTGAAGGGGGAAAACGAATTTTATTATATGAAGCAGAATGCACCCACGAAATCCAGGTCAGAACCACTCAAGAATCCAGCGTTTATAAAGCTACTACCGGAAGAATGATACTAGCCCACTACTCCCTAAAAGAACTAAACTATTTCACTGGAAAATACGGATTACCCGATAAAGAATTGTGGCCGGAAATAAAGAATACACAAAATCTGGTTGCTGCCTTAAGTGAAATTAGAGCAAAAGAAGTGGAAATCACTTCCAATGCCAACCATGTTGTTAGCTTAGCAACTCCTATTTATAAAAACAAGACAATCATCGCAAGTCTGGGGATTTATTTGCCAGATATTCGGTTTGACGAAACTACTAAAATAAAGATTGTCGAAAAGCTAAAAGAAACGACTTTTTTACTGAATAAGGCAATAGAAGAACAAGAAGAATAAAAAAGAGTAGAAAACATATGAGCCCGGCTAACTTCTCACGACAAATAGGACTTGCACCCTAAAGCGTACGCCCCATGCTCGGCATACAAAAAAATAAGCCCTGTCTCCCGACAAGGCTTATTCACAACACAAACACAAAATAAAACACGACAAAACTACTATGCAATCTTACCTGTCTATGCCGGGGAGGCATAAGTACTAGTTACGGATATTCACATATACATAAACAGCGTCAGGCTAATTTGCAACATATAAACAAATGCGGGGAAGCATTTGTTCATTTCCTATTTGTTAATAAAAACAAAAATCTCTTTTATCGCTTATTGAATACCTCTCTCACGAAGCTTCAATTGCCAGTTCCATGCAGAACGCAATGTATCTTCGATGGTTTCAACAGCTTTCCAACCCAACTCTTCATTAGCGAATTTAGGATCGGCCCATACCTTTTCAATATCTCCCGCACGACGACCGACAATCTGATAATTCAGTTTCACACCGGTTGCTTTTTCGAAAGCGTTAATCAATTCCAATACTGAAAGACCGCGTCCCGTTCCGATATTAAACACTTCCACTGTTTCCTTTTGTTTCTTTTCCAAGATACGGCGGATAGCGATAACATGTGCTTTTGCCAAATCGACTACATTAATGAAGTCGCGTATACAAGAGCCGTCGGGCGTATCATAATCATCACCAAATACGCTCAGTTTCTCACGGATACCGATAGCGGTCTGGGTCAGATAAGGTATCAAGTTCTGAGGCACACCATTGGGTAACTCACCAAGCAATGCTGTCGGATGCGCACCAATCGGATTAAAATAGCGCAGCAAAATTGCATTGATAGGAGCACCTGAAGCCACTGTATCGCGAACGATTTCTTCATTGATCTGCTTCGTATTACCGTAAGGAGATTCAGCTTTCTTAATCGGGGCTTTCTCCGTTACCGGCAATTCGTCCGGCTGACCGTAAACTGTACAAGAAGAAGAGAACACAATACCTTCCACTCCATGCTTTGGCATCAACTCGAGCAGGTTAATCAATGAAACCAGATTATTGCGATAATAAAGCAATGGTTTCTGAACCGACTCGCCTACAGCCTTACTGGCTGCAAAGTGGATGATGGCTTTAATGCCTTTATATTTAGTAAACACAGCGTCAAGACCAGCAAAATCCAAACAATCCAATTTCTCGAATGCAGGACGAATACCTGATACTTTTTCGATGTTATCAACTACATCGGCGCTAGAGTTTGACAAATTATCTATTATCACTACTTCATAACCTGCGTTTTGAAGTTCTACTACAGTATGTGAACCAATATAACCTGTTCCACCTGTAACTAAGATTTTTTCTTTCATCAGTGATTTATTCTTATAGGTTATCATCGTTGTGGCGGCAAATTTAAGGAAATTAATTTTAGATAAAAAGAAAAAAGAGTATTTTTTTAGTTTAAATTAAAAAGGGGCAGAATTTCTTCTACCCCTTATCTATTACTGAATGTTCTTTTTTCAGATCTTTACTACACCGGAGAATCCCATGAAAGCCATAGCCAAAAGGCCGGCTGTAATTAAAGCAATCGGAGTCCCTTTCATACCTTTAGGAATATTCACCAAACTCATCTGTTCACGCAAACCCGCAAAGAGTGTCAGTGCCAAGCCAAAGCCAATAGCAGTAGAGAATGCATAAACTACACCCGTCAACAGGTCATAATCCTTTTGAATTACAAGAATGGCCACACCAAGAATACAGCAGTTTGTAGTAATCAAAGGTAAAAATACACCCAGTGCCTGATATAGGGAAGGTGATACTTTTTTAAGAATGATTTCTACCATCTGAACCAAGGCTGCAATTACCAAAATGAAAGTAATTGTTTGCAGGTATTCCAAACCGAAAGCATCAAGAACAAACTTTTGAATAAGGAATGTCACTATAGTAGCAATAGTAAGTACGAATGCTACGGCAGCCGACATACCCAATGCAGTTTCCACTTTCTTGGATACTCCGAGGAACGGGCAAATTCCCAGGAATTGTGACAACACGATGTTGTTAACAAAGATTGCCGAAATAAATATCAATATATATTCCATAGTTTTCAAAATTAAGAATTAAAAATTAAAAATTAAAAGTAGTTGCTACTCTCATCTCTAATTTTTAATTTTCCATTATTAATTCTTCTTCAAGCTGTTAATCAATGCAATCAGATAACCCAACGCGATGAATGCACCCGGCGCAAGTACAAATATCAACATTCCGTATTCTTCAGGAAGAATAGTCAGATTGAAGATTTTGCCTGTTCCCAGAAACTCACGTACGGCCCCCAGCAGAGTAAGAGCCAAGGTAAAACCAAGTCCCATTCCCAAACCATCGAAGAAAGAAGCTACCGGAGTATTCTTTGCAGCAAAAGCTTCGGCACGTCCCAGTACGATACAGTTTACCACAATCAGCGGAATAAACAGACCCAGTGTAGCATACAGAGCAGGAACATAAGCCTGCATCACCATTTGCAACAACGTTACAAAAGATGCGATAACTACGATAAAGGATGGAATACGCACCATATCAGGGATAACATTCTTAATAGCCGAGATTACAACATTAGAGCAAATCAACACAAACATGGTTGCCAATCCCATACCCATACCATTGATGGCGGAAGAGGTAGTACCTAGCGTAGGACACATACCAAGCAGGAGTACAAACGTAGGATTCTCTTTAATAATCCCGTTCATCATAACTTTAAAATTATTCATATCTTCTACTCCTTTCTTTATTTAGCGCTGATGGAATCCGTAGCCTCAGTGGCGGCGTTTTCAGCAGGTTCAACAACTTTTTGTGTAGCGCCCGTAGCAGCATCAGACTCATTCTGACCCACATAAGCAGCATAAGCAGCATTCACAGCATTCAGGAAAGCACGTGAAGTAATGGTAGAAGCGGTAATAGCATCTACCTGTCCCCCGTCTTTGCTAACAGACAAAGGAGCCTTACCCGGATTCATTCCCTTGATACTTCCTTTATTGCCTTCTTTAAACCAATCGGCAGCTTTGGAACCCAATCCCGGAGTTTCCACATGTGACAACAGAGAATAATCTATAATGTTTCCTTCTGCATCAAAACCAACCAGTACTTTCAGTTCACCGCCAAATGCCATTGAACTGGCTTCTACAGCAGCACCAATAAATTGTCCGTCTTTCGTTGCAGGATACACGGCATAATCCACACCGTTCACAGCCTGCACCTTTTTTTCCGCAATCGGATCGTTATCAAAACCAGGAACCACTGCATTGACTGCATCGCTCAATGTTTTTGCATTGGCTTGTGCAATAGGTTCTTTCGTCAGCTCATTTACATATGCTAGCAACGCCACGGAAATAGCGGTTACCCCCGTAAGTACCAGCAACATATTCTTCAAGGATGATTCTAACTTTTTCATTTCTTCTTCGCTACCTCCCCAAAGCGTTTAGGTTTACAATATGTATTTATCAGCGGAGTAAAGGCATTCATAATCAGGATTGCGAATGACATACCTTCAGGATAAGCACCGAACAAACGGATAATCACTGTCAGCAGACCAATGCACACACCATAGATCAGCATCCCTTTCTTGCTCATCGGAGAAGTAACATAATCCGTAGCCATAAAGATAGCACCCAACATCAAACCACCTGTAAGCAGTTGAAGTACCGGAGATACATATACTTCCGGATCTACCAGATGCATGATACCTGAGAATATAAATACTGTTGCCAATATAGAAATAGGAATATGCCAGGTTATAATTTTCTTCCAAAGCATATAAGCCAATCCCAACAGCAATGCCAAGGCACTTACTTCACCCAAGCAACCTCCATTATTACCAATCAATAAGTCAAAAGAAGATGGCAAATCTTTTAAGGCTTCTATATTTCCACCGGCAATCTGCTTCATCAGATTAAGAGGGGTAGCCGCCGTCGTTGCATCTATATAAGAAGTCAACTGTCCGACAACCGGCCAGCTCGTCATCTGCACAGGGAAAGAGAGCAACAGGAATACACGGCCTGCCAATGCGGGGTTGAACGGGTTACAACCCAGTCCGCCAAAAGACATTTTACCGACACCTATTGCAAACAATGCACCCAGAATAATAATCCAGATAGGCAGATTGGAAGGTAAGTTAAATGCCAGCAACACACCTGTGATTACGGCAGAACCGTCACAAATAGTCGTGGTTTCTTTCTTTAAAAGGAATTTGCCGATAGCCCATTCAAAGAACAAACAGGCAGCCACCGAAGTAGCCGTAACAATCAGCGCACCCAGTCCGAAGAAATAGAGTGATACGAGAAATGCAGGAATCAATGCAATGAGCACGCCATACATATTCTTTTTCACGCTGTCACCACCATGGACATGGGGCGAAAGTGATACTATTAATTTATTTTCCATACATTAATACTAAATTAATAATGAAAGAATTAATAATGAAATTTCATTCTTTCATTTTTCATTCTTTCATTTTTTTATTTGACGTGCACGGATGATCGCCCCTACTTTACCCTTACCCAAACGGCAGTAGTCCAGCAACGGACGGTTCGCAGGACAGGTGAACTGGCAAGAACCGCACTCGATACAATCCATAATTCTTTCTTTCTCCATTCTCTCGAATTCGGTATGTTCAGCAAGCGCTGACAACAAATAAGGCTCCAATCCCATCGGGCAAGCACCCACGCACTTCGCGCAACGGATGCAAGGTTGAATTTCACCACGCTTGGCTTCCTTATTGTTCATTATCAGAATACCAGAACTACCTTTAGCAGTCGGTACGTCTGTATTTATCAACGCCTTTCCCATCATCGGGCCACCACCGATAATCTTACCCGTATCTTCGGGCAAACCACCGCAAGCATCAATCAACTGCTTCATCGGCGTACCGATACGTGCCAGGAAGTTGGAGGGTTTTGCTACCGATTTTCCTGTTACGGTAATCACACGTTCAAACAATGGCTTATTCTTCTGTACAGCTTGATATACAGCAAATGCAGTACCCACATTCTGTACCACGGCGCCTGTAGAGATAGGCAATGCGCCACTTGCTACCTGACGGTTGGTAATAGCATCGATCAACTGCTTTTCACCTCCTTGCGGATATTGCACTTTCAAAGCAACCACCTCGATACCTGCATAACTGGAAGCTACTTTTGTCATCAACTGAATAGCATCTGGCTTATTATTTTCAATACCGATAAATGCCTTATTAACCTTTACTGCCTTCATCAGGATAGATACGCCTACCATAATTTCTTCTGCATGTTCCAGCATCAACTGGTGGTCAGCTGTCAGGTAGGGTTCACATTCTACGGCATTAATGATCACACATTCTGCCTTGAATGCAGGCGGCGGACAGAGTTTCACCTGGGTAGGGAAACAAGCACCACCCAAACCTACAATACCGGCATCGGCAATCTTTTTCACAATTTCTTCAGAGGTAAGATTACATTCCTTCACCAAAGTTTCAGTGCGGTCAATGCTTTCTTCCCATTCGTCACCTTCTACGTCAATAAAAATAGCTGGCTTCGGATAACCGCTGGCATCGATAATCGAATCGATTTTAGCAACCTTGCCGCTGACAGACGAATGGATGGCTGCAGATACAAAACCACCGGGTTCGGCAATCTTTGTGCCGACTTTCACCACATCTCCTTTAGCCACAAGCGGTTTTGCAGGTGCACCGATGTGCTGTCCCAGCAGAATCACAGCTTTGGCAGGAATTTCTGCCTTGATGATGGGCTGATGTGCTGAAAGTTTATTTTCGTGTGGATGAACACCACCGATTGAAAATGTCTTCAACATACAATTCTGTATTTTAGTCGTTTATTACTTCTTGATTATTAAGCTTCCGCCTTCGGAGTTTCACCCTGAGGGGTTTCAACTACTTTCGGGGTTTCTACAGCCTTAGGAGCCTCTGCTACCTTAGGAGTTTCTGTAGCTTTTGGTGCAGCAGCTACTTTTGGAGCAGCAGCCGGAGCAGCACCTTCCGCCTTCGGCTTGCGTGGCGGGAAATTGAGTGCGATAATCGTGTTCTGCGGACAAGCTTCTTCGCACTTACGACATGATTTACATTTGTTCGGGTCAATGTAAGCCAGATTATTCTCCAGCGTAATGGCCTCGAACGGGCAAACTTTCACACACTTGCCACAACCGATACAAGCAACCGTACAAGCCTTACGTGCTATGGCCCCCTTGTCTTTGTTCACGCATTGTACATAGATACGGCGTGACTTCTTGCCTTGCGGGCGAATTTCAATAATATTCTTCGGACAGGCCTTAACGCAAGCAGCACAAGCAGTACATTTGGCTTCATCCACTTCCGGAAGTCCTGTTTCAGGATTCATGTGGATAGCATCAAACTGACAGGCTTCCACACAGTCGCCACAGCCCAGACATCCAAAACTACAACCTGTTTCACCACCATAAAGAGAAGCTGCAATAGCACAACTCTTCGCACCATCGTACATATTTACACGTGGGCGATTGGCACAAGTTCCGTTACATCTCACAACCGCAACCATCGGTTCAGCAGCAGTAGCATCCAAACCAAGGATTTCAGCAATTTGCGTCATAACAGGTTGTCCTCCTACCGGACAGAATTTTCCATCCAGCGAACCTGCTTTTACACAAGCATCGGCAAAACCGCTACAACCCGGGTAACCACATCCACCGCAATTTGCTTGAGGCAACACCTCTCCTACCTGTGCAATTCGCGGGTCTTCATACACGGCGAATTTCTTGGAAGCGATATACAGAATAGCAGCCGAAACCAGCGCTATAGCCCCCAATGAAATCACTGCAATCAGAATTACATTCATAAATTAGTTATTTATTTAATTATTTGTTTTAATGTTCTAATAGTTAGTCTATCGGCTTTATGGAAAAAGAGAACTTTTTCCCCATACGTGTTTTATTCAGCCATAATATATAATAGTAAGGTATAAGGAGAGCTAACGAACAAATCGCAGAGAGAAGTTCGTCGTTCCAGATAGCCATAAATATAAAGAGAGAAATAATCAGAACACAGAAAGGTATTATAAAGGCCAGTAACACCGCCATCATCCCCATGGATAGTTCTCCGAAGACGATTACCCGGTCACCGGGTTGGTAGGAAGATGCATCATTACTGATTACATCGATCATTTTTTCTTTGGTATCAGCTGAAGCACAATGTCCCTTAGCGCTACACGCTGCACAAGCTGACGTTTGGACAATTCTCACCATAACATGAGAACCGTTTATGTTTTCCACAATACCTTGATGTTTTATAATATCTGCCATTTTGCAAACTGTGCATTACAAATTGCGGCAAATTTACGCATTATTTGTGAACTGCAAGGCTTTCACCTACTTTTTTATGTGTACGCTAACGCACTTTTTCCCGTTTTAACTGTTTTTCTTCGCATTTTTCACAGGAAAAGTCAAAAAAGCTGTTTTAAAACACGGATTGATATATCACTTTGCACCCTCATTTAAAGCAAAGCAGAGAATCTATCTGTTAATATAAATAAGGAGTAGAGGCTTTGACAAGTACAAAATGACAAAATGATACTATACAACAGTAATCATAAAAACAAGAATTTCATTTTGATTCCAACTAACATCTATCTTTTAAAAGAATATATATTTAATCTCGTTTTTCCAAGGCTTAACTCCAAATAAGATTGTTTATTCACATTTCGGATAAAAAAGAATTTTATTGGTAACTTCAAAATGCATACCTTCGTTTAAGCAAACATTCTTAAAACATGTTTTTTGCCAAAAGTGAATCACAAAACTGAATGCAAACCTTTAAATTCTGATTAAAATGGATATAACAAAACGAAAAAAGACAGACCTAAAACGGTCTTTCCTCCAAAAAGCAATTACCCTTTTATCGATATTTACATTTTTTCTTTTTGTATCCTTGCCGGGCTTTACACAGACAGCCTCTCAAAGCAATCTCTCTTTTTTCAAAAAAGGACAGAACAGTATCCTACCTCCTGCTGAAACTACCAATACATTCACCCGCTCTTTAGATACCCGGTTTGTCTTTACCGGAAATTGGTGTGTTATTTCTGAAATAGGGAATGATGGTGAAGAAGTAGTAAATGACATCTATTCAACAGGCGAATGTATGGTCTGGTTTAATGAAGATGGAACCTATGTTGTCAGTAATTATCGGGCTCATGACATATTCCAACGACGTTGGTGGTATTTGAACGATAACACCATTGGAGATAGTGATGGTTTTGTCATAACCTTAATTTCCTATAAAGACGGAATATTTGCGGGACATATCATAAATACCGAAGAAAAAGGATATTCCACTACTGCCACAATGAGAAGAGACAACAAATTAAGTTTAAGTATAGGCAAAGGTTTTGGTTATCTCAAAGACAATGAAACTAAATATATCGTAGGAGCCTCTGCAGATGGTGAAACTAAACTTCGGATTGATGTGAAAAGTATAATCGATAATTATGCATTTTATAAAGTTACTTTCTCATCTGATTATGGAGATACGGAAAAAATATGTGGTACTATCGATAATTTCATGGAGACAGGAATAAATACCGCAGAATTTATGTATACAGTTCCTAAAGAGTTTCCTTCTGAAGATGGATTGATTTACACAGTAAACATGACATTAACACTCTATGATGCCAATCAAAATGCTATAACTTATGGGGAACTCCCAATAAAAATAATCCGCCCTCCCGTACTTTGTGTACATGGTTTGAATGATAATGGAACTTGTTTTGCCTCATTTACCAGTTACCTGTATGGAAGCGGTTGTTACTTTCCATTCCAATTATACCGTTCCGATTATCATCCTACAAGTTGCATGGAATTCAACACGAATATAAATATCATACCTAATGATTTGAAAAAACTTTTTCTTAACTGCTATCAACAGGGAATAATAGCCTCTAAAGCAGATATTGTAGGACATAGCATGGGCGGATTACTCAGCAGACTGTATCTACAAAATGTTTCTCAGCAAGGAGTGAACCGTTTAATAACTTTAAATACGCCTCATTTTGGTTCTCAAGGAGCCAGTTTAATTATGAATGACCTTAAACCTTATGCTTTCAAAACAATTGGAATGCTTCAATTTGGAACAGGTCTAGGTGCTGTAAATGATTTGCAGGTAAATAGCATAGCTATGACAAACTTAGCCTATTCTTCAAATCAGTTAAAAGGTATTCCTATACATACAGTATGTACAGATTATACTTGCAGTTCAATCGCAGAGGCATCCGCAAGCAGTATCATATCCGCTATAAAACTATTATGCAAACCAGCAGGAATGATAGTAAAACCTTTTATGGTAAATGAATTGGCACAACTTATTTTTAAAGGTTCCAACGATTTAGTCGTTTCATTAACAAGTCAAAAAGGAGGCTTAAGCGGTAATTATACTTCAGTATTTGAAGGCGATCATCATAATTACTGCCACGTATTTACTCCCAAAATGCCTATTATACAAGCACACATAAAATCCTTATTAACCAAACCAAATAATGAACAAGCATTCAGTAAAAGCGGATTAATTTATAAAGTAGAACCTTATTTAGACGAAAACGACATAAAGTCAATTTACAATAAAATTTTACATTTTAACCTCAATAAGTCCGCTTCTAGTACAAGTACCAGATCATCATCCATTCAAATAAAAAAATGCGAGCTTGATGAATCACATTGCCTGAACGTCTCATGTGAAAGATCTTCTGACGTTGAGAATCAAGTTATCATTGTTTATATGGGAGATGGAACTACCTTTGTAAAAGATGAATTATCATTTCAAGAACCTATTTCCCCCGAATATGGAGGAACTATTTCTGTCTGTGCTATGGCATATACAACTTCCGGAGAAATAATCTCTGATGCCACTAATATACAGGTAAAACACATTTTAGATGAAACACAATACCAATATGCAGAATTTGAAATTGAAGAGGGCTCATTATTAATCTTTAAAAATGAATCAATTGCACCATTAATAAAATTACAACGTTCTGATGGTCAAAGTGAGATAATGCTCCCAGATGAATATTTTCTTCCTGACTTAGATGAAGAAAATCCTAACAACTTTGTAGAAATCAGGGATGGACGCGTATATGGAGTATCAGAAGGATATGGAATATTAACTGGTATCATATCTTCCTTTAGTGCAAATATTCCCTATCAAGTAATTGATCCGTCTACTATCGAAGTAGCAGATGGTACAGAAACAGGAATAGAAACATTGCCAACTACAGATAATAAAAAGCAGAACAAGTTTGTTAATTTCATTTTTTCGCCAAAAGAGAAAACAGGTAGTGTTTCTTTCACAAGGTCAGATATCTCCAGTATACTTGTACAGATATACAACATAAACGGCAAGCTACAAAAGTCACTTATGCAACAGCCCCAAAATGAATCATTAATTAATTTAGATTTCCTGCCTTCCGGAGTTTATATAATCAGGTTTTCTGAAAAGACATTTGATGAGACATTCAAATTTATAATTCCATAATCTCTCTCTTATAAAACGAGTGGGGCTACCTCTGTAACAGAAGTAGCCCCACTTATTTTATTCGTCTTATGCAATTACCACTTATAATTGATACCAAAACTCAGAATCTCATTCACCTGGAAGTGACTGTCTCCTGTAGTCGGCTTGCTACTGTCATCATAACGTGCATGTACGTACAGTTTTGTAGAAAGATAACGGTTCAATATGAAATTGATCGTATTTTCCCACTCAACACGAGTCCACTCGTAGCTAGTCAGATAATTCAGACGGGAATTCAGTACGATGGAAGGAATAATAGTCCAATTCAATGTCGGTTGTATTTGCGAACCCCAGTTATGACGCACGCTCTTGCCTTCCTCCAGACCAAAATCCACTTCATTTACATCTTTATTACCTATATACCGCATCGTCCAAGTCAACGGAGCTATAAAGACAGACAGATTAAACTTTTTCTTATTCAGTTTGTAGTCCATACCGACACTGGTGGATAAATCCGCCGGAGCAAAGAAAGCTGAGACTAACTTTTCACTGTTCGCTTTATAACCATGACAGAACTGGGTTTTAAATTCTGTTGAAATGGTATAGTACCAATTAGAAGCTGCCTGAATACCCATTTTACTGTACAAGCGTAACAGGTCAGTGTTTACCAGATAATCGTGATACTTGTCCGAAGGAGTGGAACCAAAACCTAACTTGGCCTCCAACATATTTTCCCATTGCACTTTCTCGCGATCATTATAATTAGCAAACAGCTGCAGATTCGCCAGGAAAGAATTTGTACTTTCACCACCTTTATACCAATTGTCAGAAATATAGTTCTGAGTAATCTGCAAAGAACCACTTCCACCCGTCACCCACCAATTGGGCTTATGAATCACAACCTCTGCATCCTCTTTTACATTGGCCATATCTTCCTGGACAAATAATTTTATAACAGAAGGTTTAGATGAAACTTCTTTTTCAATATTATCCCTGAAGCTTTTCACCTGCATTAATTCATCTTCCCATGCCACAATCTTACGCGGATTCTCATTAACATAAAGATATAACAGCGCACGGTCTACCACTTCATTGGCACGTTTCTTCGAAGTAAAAGGAGCTTCATCAAATAACAGGGAATCCTTCACCGTTGCTACCGTATCAAAAGGCTGGAATTTCCATTTCAATGTTGAAATGCTTTCCATGGGAGAATTATAATAAGTCAACGGGATAAACAAGCGGTAATAATTAGGATTGTCCGCAATGTAACGCTCCGGAGTAGAAGGATCATTCAGGTAATTTAATACTCCGAAATATTTTTCATAGGATATGGAAACAGTATCCAATTGCCGGGTAACACTTCCCGGTTTCAACTTTAAAACAAAATATTGCTTCATTAAGTCCGATAAAGTATCCGCTTGTACTACAGCCGTTTTTTCACCGGTTTTTAATACAGGCTTCACCGAATTCTGCGCCATAACCGACGAAGAAAAAAGCACAGCGATTGCCCATAAAGATAAAAATTTATTCTTCATAACGCCCTAAAATCTATGTTTTGAGCGCAAAATTAAATTAAAATGTTTAGAAAACATAGAAATAGAGAAAGAAAAAGAAAACATGCTTTTTTTATAATTGTTTCGCCGAAACTTTATGTACTTCCTCTTTTTTTTGTAATTTTGCGCTTTTTAAGTCTCACGTGTAGACAGATAGATACACAAATGTGTACATCGCACCAAACAAAACAATAATATTAAAAACAGTATAGCTGTGGGAGAAACAAAGTATATTTTCGTCACCGGTGGCGTTGCCTCATCTTTAGGTAAAGGTATCATCGCCTCATCCATTGGTAAATTGCTACAAGCAAGAGGTTACAAAGTAACCATTCAAAAGTTTGACCCGTATATCAATATTGACCCGGGTACTTTAAACCCCTACGAACACGGAGAATGTTATGTGACTGTAGACGGACACGAAGCTGACCTTGACTTAGGCCACTACGAACGTTTTCTTGGCATCCAGACTACAAAAGCCAATAACATCACAACCGGACGCATCTATAAAAGCGTTATCGATAAAGAACGCCGTGGTGATTATTTAGGTAAGACCATTCAAGTCATTCCTCATATCACGGACGAAATCAAACGAAACGTAAAGTTGCTGGGTAACAAATATAAATTCGATTTTGTAATCACAGAAATCGGTGGTACGGTGGGTGATATCGAATCCTTGCCATATCTGGAAAGTATCCGTCAGTTGAAGTGGGAACTGGGACGTGATGCATTGTGTGTACACCTTACATATGTGCCTTACCTCACAGCAGCCGGTGAATTGAAAACCAAACCGACACAACACTCCGTAAAGGAATTGCAGAGTGCAGGTATCCAACCGGATATATTGGTTTTGCGCACGGAACACGAACTGAGTAGCAACGTACGCAAGAAAGTTGCTTTATTCTGTAATGTGGATGAAAACGCAGTAGTACAGAGCATCGATGCTCCTACCATCTACGAAGTTCCCATCCTGATGCAGGCTCAGAAACTGGATGAAACGATATTGAAGAAAATGGGATTGCCCGTAGGCGACACACCGGGACTGGGTCCGTGGCGTGCTTTCCTTGAGCGTCGTCATAAAGCGGAAAATACAGAACCGCTGCACATTGCATTAGTTGGCAAATATGATTTGCAGGATGCATACAAATCCATCCGTGAAGCTCTGTCACAAGCCGGTACGTACAATGACCGTAAGGTATCTGTAGACTTCGTGAACAGTGAAAAGCTCACGGAAGAAAATGTAGCGGAAGCATTGAAAGGCATGGCAGGCGTATTGATTGGCCCAGGATTCGGCGAACGTGGTGTTGCCGGTAAGTTCGTAGCTATCAAATATGCACGCACGCATGATATTCCGACTTTCGGTATCTGTTTGGGAATGCAATGCATTGCTATCGAGTTTGCACGCAACGTACTGGGATATACTGATGCTGATTCACGCGAAATGAATGAGAAAACTCCGCATAATGTGATTGACATCATGGAAGAGCAGAAATCCATCACCAATATGGGTGGAACGATGCGCCTGGGAGCTTACGAATGTATTTTGCAGAAAGGCAGCAAGGCTTATGAGGCTTATGGAACAGAACACATCCAGGAACGCCATCGCCATCGCTATGAATTTAATAACCAGTATAAAACGGAGTATGAAGCTGCCGGCATGAAATGTGTAGGTATCAACCCTGAATCAGACTTGGTAGAAATTGTGGAAATACCGAAACTGAAGTGGTTTGTCGGAACTCAATTCCATCCGGAATACAGCAGTACGGTATTGAATCCCCATCCGTTGTTCGTGGCTTTCATTAAAGCATCTATCGAAAGTTTCGAGGAAAAGGAAAAGGCAAAGAAATAAGATTATTTCAATAATTATAAAATTGTAAACTAGAAATTATTCATGGATAAAAACACCATTACAGGTCTTGTTTTAATAGCAATTTTGTTAGTCGGCTTCAGTTTTCTGAGTCGCCCCAGCAAAGAGCAATTGGAAGCACAGCAGCGTTATTATGATTCCATTGCGCTGGTACAGCAACGTGAAGAAGCACTGAAAGCCAAAGCGGATGCAGCATTGGCAAATGAAAAAGATGTAGAAACAGTGGATTCTACTTCACTCTTCTTCAATGCTCTCCAAGGAACAGATTCGCTGATTACTATTCAGAACGACGTGGCTGAGTTGACCCTCAGCACCAAAGGCGGTTCCATATTCTCCGCTGTATTGAAAGAGTATATGGAGCAGGACAAGAAGACTCCTGTAACCTTATTCACCGGAAACGATGTTTCCATGAATTTCCTTTTCTATAATAAAAAGGAAACAATACAGACTAAGGATTATTACTTCACCACTGTGAACCGTACGGACAGCACCGTAACAATGCGTTTGTCAGCTGACAGTGCAAGTTATATAGACTTCAAGTATGCATTGCATCCCAA